>Ga0209396_1002943_pt1 | contig 17515 bp, 18 predicted proteins | sample GOMGulsemesocosm_6_FD_184638 | JGI IMG/M metagenome (GOLD analysis project Ga0209396, IMG submission 184638) | Methane-oxidizing microbial communities from mesocosms in the Gulf of Mexico - GOM8C Gulf of Mexico (SPAdes) (version 2) | ecosystem: Environmental > Aquatic > Marine > Cold seeps...
CGGTATTAACGACCTATCAGCAAAAACACCCTCAGCTTGAAATTAGCTACGGCCGTGAATTGGGCTTAGAAGATCAAATGATCAAGGCCTTTGAACAACGCATTCTTGAAGCAATGGGGTTAAACGAAACACCAGCCGCTGGCGAACTTTATGACACCATGTTAGTGGTAGTCGGCCGTGGTACTTCTGTCGTTGAAGCCAATGCCGAAGCAGCTAAACTAACCCGCACTGTGTGTGAAAACCTCGGTTTTGGCTGGTCTGAAACCGTTTATTCTGGCGTAACCTTCCCCTCGGTTGGTCGCGGTTTAGAAATGGCATTAAAGCTAGGTTTTAAGAAAATAGTGGTCGCACCCTACTTCTTATTTGGTGGCCGTTTGATTGACCGTATTTATGCTTATGTTGATAAAGTAGCGCAAGAAAATCCACAGGTTGAGTTTTTAAAAGCTGATTACCTGCGCGCGCAAGATCATGTGATCAATACCTTTGAGCTGCGGATTAACGAAACCATTGATAGCCAATCCAGCCAACTCAATCTAATGGCAGACTTTAAAGATCGTTTAGCGCGCGGCGAAGTTGATGTCCATCATCACCATGCCGAGTTTAAGCCAGAAAGTAGCGACAGCCATGATCACGAGCATGATCATAGCCACTCTCATGATCACAGCCACGATCATTCGCACGGCCACAGTCATGGTCATGGTCACAGCCATGCGCCATATAAACACATTGCCCATCCGCATGGGCCACGCACTATGATTAATGACAATGTTTGCTGTTGTTTTATGGCGCAGTTCCCGAGTGAGATCATCGAGCAGGAACAACAAGACATCAATTCAGATCGTATTCCGACTTGTAAAAAATCTTAATATAATAAGCCAGTTAGCTCAATTATTGCTGAGCTAACTGGTTTATCTCAGTAAAACCCATCTTCTACCCCAAATTTTATTGTTCAACCTTGTCACATTGCCACATTGTATTTAACCCTGCCAGCAACTAAGTTTATTGCTCTACTTTTACTGCTACTTTCTGGCAAGGGACCTCTGGAATGAAAAAAACATCGCTTAACTACTTATTATTTCTAATACCAACGCTATTTTTGGCCGCCATGGCGCAAGCCAAACAACCAGCACCATTTTTTTCGCCCTATCCTGATGCCAGGCTAGAAGATAGTCGGTTTATCGCAGGCGAAGAAACCAAAGTACTCGACAATAACTTCCCCGATTTAGAAAAGTCACAAAGATTTAGTTATCAAGAATTTATTGGTGATGTTAGCCACTATCAGTATTTAATTAAAAATGTTTCAACCTTGGCTGTGGTCGAAAACTATAAGCAAGCGCTGAGCAAGGCTGGCTTCGTGATTAAATACCAGTGCTCAAATAAGAGCTGCGGTGCAGGCAGATATGGCACTGCTGACTTTGGTGAAGCGGCGACCTTCTTTAAGGTCTTCAGCTCTTATCACAAGCCCAAATATGTCTACGCAATCAAAGAGAGTGACCCAAGTTATGTATTGTCATTATTTGTTGGCCAAAATAAAAGCAAAACGACAAGCCACCTCAGCTTAATTAAGGTTAAGCCGGTCGTTACCGGTTTAATCACCGCCGATGTTGACGCTTTTAGTCGCAAGCCTAGCAATAAGATTCAAAAACCAGCGCGTAACGATGTTGACGACTCAACCGATCATTCGTTATTAACCCGCTATCCGGGCGCTTACATTCAGCGCTACCAACAGATGGATTATGACGAGGTCAGTTTGGTAACCGATGTTCCTAATGCCACTACTAAAGAATTCTCAATGTTAGATATTATTGGTGATGTCACACATATTACCTACGTCAACAAAAACATCTCGACCCTAAAAATCTACCACAACTATGTTGCAGCGCTAACCAACCAAGGTTTTGAAACGGTCTTTTCCTGTCAAAGGGCTAGCTGTAGTAAAAAGCGAGATGTAGTACAAAAACTTGGTGATTATATTAGCGCCGATCATGTTTATAATTTTTATCATCGTACTCGCTATCTCTTAATGAAAAATAGCCATGATGGCCAAACTACTTATGTTGCGGTCTTTGTTGGCGATCACAAAGCGGTTACTCGCACCCAACTAGTGGTCGTACGGACCGAACCCTTACAAAAAGGATTAATTAAAAGCAATAGCGATCAAGTCACCAAACAGCTAGAGCAAAAAGGCAAGGCGTCGATTTACGGGATATTTTTTGACTACGATAAAGCCGAGGTTAAATCTGAATCAGCAGCTGCGCTTAAAGTTATCACCGAGGTATTAAACAAAAATAAAAGCCTCAATATTTATGTCGTCGGCCATACCGATGATAAAGGCAATGCAAACTACAACGTCAAACTGTCGCAACGTCGTGCCGCTGCGGTTGTTAAGGCATTAGTCAAAGATTTCAACATTGCGCCAACACGGTTAACAGCCCATGGCGCAGGCCCGTTCTCACCTGCCGCAACCAACAGAAATGACCTTGGCAGACAACTTAACCGCCGCGTTGAATTGGTCGAGCGACTGGCTAAGTAACAAGAATCTGCTATTTACTAACATTGTCATCAAATTGAATTACACAATGAAATTATTGTAACCTTAATAGGTTACAATAACAAATGACTGTAATCAATTTAGGATACAAAATATTGTTTACGTAACCTAATTAGCATACACTAATGACATTAAACTCTGATATTTGGATGTTATTATGAATAGTTTCTTGATCGATAAACCTAAAAGTACCGTCCGCTCAATGGTGCGAGAGCAATATAGAGAGATTGCGAACTCTGCGACTCGACTTAAAGGCGGGCCGCTTCCTCCAGCAGAGGGCTGGGTGCGAACTATTCGTAAGGCACTAGACATGTCTGGCGCACAATTGGCCCAGCGGCTTAACCTAAGCCGAAATCGTATATCAATCCTTGAACGCCGTGAAGTTGAAGGCGATATCACTCTAAATCAGCTAAAAAGTCTAGCTGAAAAATTAGGTTGTGATTTCACTTATGCATTAATACCGAAGAAAGATGTAGGGTTAATTATAGACGAACGTGCCGAACAGTTGGCCAAAGATCAATTATCGGTAAACTCACAAAATATGTTCCTCGAAGCACAAGTTATTAATCCAGAAAAAGAACAGTTCCTTGTTAATCAATTAAAACAAGATCTTCTAAAAGCTGGCGGTCGTGTGCTTTGGAAAAAGGAATAATCCCAGTGAGTTTACTCACAACAGATCCCGATGGCGCAACCCCGCTTTCTCCAGATGATCTGGTGGGGTTAAAGCTGCCTCATATTCAAACTCGGGCCCAACTAAACGAAGTCGAAGCGGCAAATATTCTGCAGGGTCAAATGTGGGTATCAGGTTTAAAATCTCTCACTTTAGATGTTATTTTTAGTCGTGATTTTATTATTGCGCTTCATCACAACCTATTGGGTGATGTTTGGGCGTGGGCTGGTACATTTCGTGTTAGAGAGCTTAACATCGGTGTAGATCCTAAAAACATTGCCGTCGACTTACATAATTTTTTAGAGGATGCTAAATGTTGGGTTGAATTTAACCATTTCTCTGATCTTGAGCTTAGCGCCAGAATTCAACATAAACTGGTACAAATTCACCCCTTTCCAAATGGCAATGGGCGTCACTCAAGAATATTTACTGATATTGTTAGGATCTGTCTTTTAAAAAAGAATCCGCTCAGGTGGGCGAATGTGAAACTCGAAGATATATCACAGGAAAGAACTGCATATATCACTGGCCTCCGCAAAGCCGATGGCGGTGATATTTCTGAATTAGTGCAATATCTTAAGCGATTAGGTAACGATTAGTAATTACATTAAAAAGATGATCATTTTTCACGGTTAATACGAATGATAAATTGGTCTCTTAATTAAATTTCAATTATTCGAAAAATACTCAATTGGGTTTAAATAAAAGGCTTTTTTATAACCTTGAGTTGAATTGTCAGCAAGCCAAGGCAGCGGCAACAAACTCAACAGGGAATAGTGCAAATGTGGCGCCTTGCCTTTGGCGTTGCCACTATCCCCCACTGTTGCAATTTTTGAACCGACACTAACGAGCAAACCAGCGTTATGATCTATGGTAGATAAATGCGCATAGTAATGAATTCGCCACTTGGGCCCTATCGCAACAATCACCTTGCCGCCTTTGTTTATTTGGCCCCGATACAAGATTAATTGATTGGTCGCCGCGATCACTGGGGTGTCGAGTTTCGCAAAAATATCAACTCCCTTATGAACGCCCGATGTGCCCCAAGGTCCATAAAAGAATGTCTTGGGGTGCCAATCTTTATTGGTGGCATTTTCAACAGGAATAGTTATTGGTTCGGGCAGAATAAAGCCAAGTAAAAATAACACTAAGATAATAATTAATATTTTCGACTTACTCATTATGCCCTCGGTAATTGGCTATTTCTCTGGTGGCCTAAAGATATTAGGCTGCGCTGCATCATACAAGTACGAATCATCAAATTCTTGCGTCGCCAAGACATGGCCGACCAAGATTAACGATGTAAGGGTAAACTTCTTCGCTCTGACTTTTTCCACAATATCACCAAGGGTACCAGTCACTTGATCTTGATCTGGCCACGAGGTGCGATAACAAACTGCAACAGGACAGTCTTCACCGTAAAATGGCACAAGCTCTTCAACAATTTTAGCTATTTTGGTCACACCTAAGTGAATCGCCAAAGTTGCACCACTGGCCGCTAATGCTGGCAAACGTTCGCGCTCAGGGAACGGCGTTTTACCTTCATAACGGGTCATGATAATAGTTTGTGATACACCAGAAAGCGTCAGCTCTTTTTTAAGCCAAGCGGCCGATGCCGCCATCGCTGTCACACCAGGAATAACCTGATAATCGATGCCCAATTGATCTAACCGGCGCATTTGTTCGCCAATCGCGCCATATAACGCAGGATCGCCACAATGTACTCGCGCAACATCCTCGCCACGCTGATGCGCCTGTTTGATATGCTCGATGATCTGATCTAAATGTAACTTGGCACTATCAATAATAAACTCAGCACTGGCAATAGTGTCGGCCATCACCGCCCGCGGCACCAATGAACCCGCGTAAATAACCACAGGGCTGGCGTTAATCAAACGCTGACCTTTAACCGTGATAAGTTCGGGATCGCCGGGTCCCGCCCCGATAAAATAAACTGTCATAATTTTTTGTCGTATCCTCGTGGGGTGTACAGCCACTCTTTGTCACCATTGACGATATGCTTCGACTGACTGTTGCCCACTGTGACCATGGTAAACATATCAACATCATCAACATTGAGCTGACCAAGGGTAGTTAAGGTAATTGACTCATCGTCACGAGTTAGCTGACGCCCTAGTAATACTGGCGTATCTGCTGGGCGGTGCTCAAGTAAAATATCGCGTGCAACACCAAGCTGCCAATCGCGCTTGATGGATTTAGGGTTGTAAAAAGACACCACAAAATCACCTAGTGCGCAGCATTCAATGCGCTTTTTAATCGTTTGCCACGGTGTTAACAAATCCGATAACGAGATGGTGCAAAAGTCATGGCCAAGTAACGCGCCAACCTTGCTTGAACCTGCCTGCATCGCCGATATTCCCGGGATGGCTTCAATATCAACATCAAGCCATTGCGGGCTATTTTCTAAACCTTGCAATTGACGATCGATTAATTCAAACACCAAAGTTGCCATCGCATAAATGCCAATGTCACCGCTCGATACTAATGCCGTCGCTTTGCCACTGGCCGCTAAATCAAGCGCCAAGCGAGCGCGGTTAATTTCTTGACCCAGCGGTAGATCATGATGGGTTTTTCCATCACAAATCTTACCTAATAAATCTAAATAAAGACCATAAGCCACCAAATCGGTACTGGCTTCAATGGCGGCCATCGCTTTGGGGGTCATTAAATCGAGATTGCCGGGACCGGTACCAATTAAAAATAATTTACACATAAGTTCTCTTAACTGTTGGATAAGATCGGGCAATAGCACAAGTGGCCGTTGCCGATTTTTGTTTGTTAAGGACTAGCTCCCCTGCCTGTCCAGTTTGTTTGATCACGTCGACTAACGCCGCAGACTCAGCCACGCCATAAACGCCAACGACACTAAAAATATAATCTGACTTGGTGCTAAGTTGCGATTCAACCGTCGTGAGCTGCTCAACATTCCAGGTTAAATACGGCTTATTAAGTCGCTTGGCTAATGCAATTAAGCCCACTTCGTCACTCTTAATATCAATGCTATTAATGTGACTAATTTGCGACAAGTTTAAATTCGCCTGCTCGAGAGATTGATTTAATAAGACTTGTAAGTCTTCAACACTGCAGCCACGTTCACAGCCCATGCCGACGCTATAAATCGGTGCCAAATACGGGTTAGCTGTGGTTATTACCAGCTGCGACTGTAATAACTTAGCAACTTGCGCTGCCCATTCGTTGGCACCACCTTGATGACCACTAAGCAGCGGAATGACAAAATCACCTGCTTCATCAAGCACTAATACCGGCGGATCGCTCAGCTTACTGTCGAGTACCGGCGCTAACGTGCGCATAACGATGCCAGTGGCACAAATAAAAATTAGTGCATCACCGGCAACAAAGGCTTGCTGTACTTTTTCAGTAAAAGGGCTGGGTTTGTAAAGCACCTCGCTTTGATCACTATTTTGTTCACGAAAGCGCTGGTCAAGCAGCAATTGCAATTTATTAGCTAAAGCCAAGCCAGCCTCTGTCAGCGCTATAATTTTAATCATTGAGTATTTTAATCATCGAGTAGTTTTGTCCCGACGAGTTATCACAAACAGCGAAAAATAAGGCCCGGCTTCATTCGCTAACTGAGCAACGTCCGGCTCAATCACTTGCTGATCACGACCGATGTATTCAAGATATTTAGCGTCATTACTGCGATTAGTCTGTTCAAGCGCGGCCAAAATTCGTGGTCGAGATTGCCCAGCCTTCATGATAACGACACTGTCGTAGGTGCTTAGGGTTTGGCGCAAAAACTCATCACTATGACGACCACTTACCACCGCAAAAGAATCAGTTAAGGTTGTCAGTGGCGCAACGAGCGCTGAGGCAGCAGCATTAACCGACGAAATACCCGGCACTACTTCACAAGTAAAATCGCCTTGTAAACGTTCGAGTAAATAACTGTAAGAACCAAAAAATAACGGATCGCCTTCGCACAGAAATAATACATCCTTACCCGCGGCTAATTGTTGTGATATTTGCACGCTGGCCTCGTCATAAGCGGCATTGGCCAAGGTGCGATCTTTGGCCATTGGCATGATAACGGGCAACTCAAGCGTGCTTGGGTTTAATTGACCCACTGCGCCCAGCGCAATCGTTTTAGCTTGCGAATCGCCATTACTGTCGGTGAGATAACACAACACAGCAGCCTCTTTGACTAACTCATAGGCTTTTAGAGTCATTAGTTTAGGATCGCCGGGGCCAACCCCAACCCCAATAAATTTACCGTTCAAGCGTTACTCCTAATTTGCTCATGTTAACTTTTTCATTTTAACTTAGTAATTTTGAACAAGGTCACCGGATAATTCGGTTTATACATTAATTGCCCCGCCAACGGCTGACCGCGACTGACCGCGAGCAGCATTGTTTCAATCATTGCGTTGTCGCCAAGCTTATCGCTAAACGCAATGAGTTGTTGCTTGGTTTGTTCGGTGACTGCGCTGGCGACTAACATGCCCTGCGCTGGTAATTGTTGCCACGTTTGCTGCAATATTGGTGCTAATTCACCATCACTGCCACCGATAAAGACCTTATTGGCTATTGGTAAATTGGCTAATTGGCTTGGCGCGCGCCCTTCAATAATCTTGAGGTTATCGACCACCCCAAATTTATCGCGGTTAGCCGTTAAACACTCAAGACGCTGCGCATGGTGCTCGATGGCATGAACTGTCGCGCGCGGCTGCCAATAGGCCAACTCAATGGCGACGCTGCCACAACCAGCGCCAACGTCCCAAATAACATCGTTTACCGCTGGCGCTAATAAAGACAGGATCATCAACCGTACTTCACGCTTGGTGATCATGCCTTTGCCATCGGCTTGACCAGTAATAAATAGGGCATCGTCAAAACCCGGAAACTGCGGCCTGATGCCAGCGCCTTGTACATCGATCACGGTGACATGCAGTGGATCAAACACTAATTTAGGATCATCAAGTAATTGTTGTGGACTAAACTGGCGCATTTTTTGGTGTGGATAACCCAAGTTTTCAGCCACCCACAAGGTTGAATCAGCAAAGCCATTATTTATACATTCGCGTGCCAAACGTGCTGGCTGGCTGTGTTGGTCGGTTAAGATCACTAATGGTTGCTGCGCTTTAAGACTACGGCGAATTTTTTCGACCTTACGCCCATGCAAGCTTAATACTTCAACATCTTGTAGCGACAGTCCAAGCAGATGACACGCGGCTTGAATGCTCGATACCGCCGGATGAAAATTAAGTGCCGCACGGCCAACTTGTTTAACTAACCAACGGCCAATGCCATAATGCAGTGGATCGCCCGAGGCTAAAATCACCACTGATTTTGCTGAATATTGGCTAAGCAGTTGCTTTAATTCATTGAGTTTTGGCAACAGGATTTGCTGCTGTTGTTCAAGCAAGTGACTAATGGTGGCAAGTTGGCGCGCCGATCCAATAACTACCGCGCAGCTACCTATAGCAGCTGTGGCCGCAGGACTTAATAACGCCTCATCACTAACACCAAGGCCTATGACATCGATTGATATATTAAGGTTTAGCGCGTTAGCAGCCATTATAGTCCTCTCTTTCGCAATTTGAATCCATTAACTTGATAGAAAGAGTTGGGATTTGATAAAACAAGCTTGAGCAGCATGTTATTACATGGATGTAATACATTAGAATAATGCAGGAGCAATTATCGAGATGCTGCTTTAGAGCCTCCATGGATGGATTCACGGCGTCTTGTTGTTCAAGTGGCAACTCTTTAGCACGCCTTACCATTAGTACAATTCACCAATTGAACAACGTAACAAAGCATTTAAACTCGCGGCGGTCACGGCACTGCCACCTTGGCGGCCGAGTAAAGTAATACACTCTATGCCCAATTCAAGATGACTATCCCACAATGCTTGTTTCGATTCGGCCGCACCAACAAAACCAACTGGCATGCCGATGATCAATGCCGGTTTGCCGGCACCAGCGCGGATCATTTCGAGCAATCTAAATAACGCGGTTGGCGCATTGCCGATTAACACAATGCTGCCAGCGAGCTCGTCACGCCAAAAATCTAATGCGGCCATGGTGCGAGTTTCGCCGCGTTGTTTAGCTAACTCAGGTACCCGTGAATCGTTAAGATAACAACGTGTTGTTAAATTATTCATCCGCTTGGTAATGCCTTGTTTTACCATTTCAACATCGCATAATATGGTTGCGTTATTGTTGATCGCAGCTAATCCTTGCTGACAAGCATTGGCACTAAAATACACATGCTCGCTCACCTGTGGCAAACCTAGGCTATGGACAATTCGCATCACTACTTGTTGCTGCTCAATGGTTAAATGCGCTAGCTCAGTCAGCTCACGGATCTGGATAAAGCTTTGTTGCTCGATGCTTTGCGGATTAATTTCGTAATTATTCATAGATGCTATTGGTGGCCTATTTTATTAGCAACAGCTGTCTTAGCTATAGCAGTTATATAATCTAAAACCGCTTGTGGTTCGACAAAAATCTTATCGGCACTGGGCAGTGATGGTCGAGTCTGTATTAACACCGGAATTTGTAACAAGCGGGCGGCTTCAAGTTTGGCAGAGGTTGAGTCTCCACCACTATTTTTAGTGACTAACAAGTCAACGTTATGTTCGCGCATCAACGCCATTTCATCTTCAAGGCTAAAGGGACCAATGGCTTTAAGCCAATCCATTGCTTGGGGTAAGTCCACCTTTGACGGAGCCGCCGTACGCACAATATAACGCGCCGTTCCTTGCCCTTGCGCTAACTGACAAGCTAACTGATCGACTAAGCCTTGTTCGAGCTGACCGATAGTAAAAAGCACCCGTTGATAACCTTGGCTTAACTGCGGCAATTGCTCAACCGTTTCAAATACCTGCCAATTATCACCTACGGTTGGCTGCCACGCGGATCGATGAAAACGCCAATAGGTGATGCCACAGACTTTGGCCGCCGCACAGGCTTTGCTGCTCATTTGCGCCGCATAGGGGTGGGTAACATCTAAAATAGCGTCGATTTGTTGTTGCTTAACATAGCGCTCAAGCCCACCAAGTTGGCTAAAACCACCGCTAATCACGCTGCAATCGAGCTTAGGCTGGCGCACTAAACCCGCAACGCTATAGATCACTTCAACTTGCGGTAATTGATGCAACGCGGCCGCAAGTTTGCGACCATCGGCGGTGCCGCCCAGTAATAATAGCTTCATGAAATCGACTCCCCGCAGCACAGTAACATTTTAATATCGATACACATTACACAAACACGCAGCAAGTACGTCCATGTAAGCTCAATTTTTCATCCCTGAAAAATACGGTTTGCTCCACATGCATCAATATTTCTGGGATTACCGAGCTTTGATTTAACTTGCTACCTAAGTAAAACAATCTCATTAAGCTGACTCTCCGCTGCTACAACCAATTAACTGACCTTGACGATTAATGGCCCATACTTCTAACGCCATTGACTCGGGCAGTTTAGCCCGCAGCTCTACATAGGCTTGCTGGCAAATCGCGGTGGCTAAATCGATTTTCACTGCATAACCCAGTTGCAGTACTTCGATGGTGGTATTGGCATTGATAATTTTTTGCTGCAACAATTCATCGCCACCTAAATCGGCTGCCAGCTGGGCCAAAAAGTCGAAATCAATCGCGGTCGCCTTGCTATGGAGATTCCATTTTCCCAGTGCCAATTTACTGATTTTTCCGATTCCGCCACAAACACTTAACTTAGTCATTGGCACCTTATTAAGTTGCTTTATCACCGCACCTGCAAAGTCGCCCATTTCGATAAGTGCAGTATCAGGCAACTGGTAATAAGCCTTAATCGCCGCTTCACTGCTGTTACCAGTCGAAGCCGCGATATGCGTAAAACCATTGCTGGCCGCGACATCGATCCCCTGAAAAATAGAGGCAATATAGGCCGAACACGAAAATGGCCGCACAATGCCTGAAACCCCTAAAATTGAGAGACCACCGATTATGCCTAACCGACCATTCATGGTTTTTAGCGCAATTTCTTCACCATTAACAACACCAACGGCTACTTCAAAGCCGCCAGCATAATTAAACGCAGCAGCAATCTCGGTTAAATGATCCGTGATCATTTTACGGGGTACCGGATTAATTGCTGGCTCACCAATCACCAACGCTAAGCCAGTTTTAGTCACCGTGCCAACGCCACTAGCGGCCTTAAACACTACGCTTGGCTCATCGATTAAGCGCAATTCGACAAATACGGTAGCGCCATGTGTGGCGTCGGGATCATCACCGGCATCTTTAATCACCTCGGCGCGCACTTGGCAGTCTGATAATTTGTGGTTGTTGATGATTTCGAGCTCAACCACTTTGCCACGAGGCAAAGTGACTTCACTGCGGGTAATAATTTGGTTGGCCAATAAATGATAAGCCGCCGCGACACAACACGCGGTCGCACAGCAACCGGTGGTTAAACCGGTTTTTAGTTGTTTGGGCTGCTCGTCACTTTCAGGCCACATCAGTTAGATTGCCTGAAAGAGCCAAACACTACCCAAGACTGTTGAGGTTAGTGCAACAATGGCACGACTGCCCTGAAATAGTCGTTGGCTGTGTTCAACCAGAATTTTTTGTACTGAGCCCAAACCTAAACCAAACAACATCATCGATAACATGACGCCTAACGAGAAACACAATAAGTAGCTAATAACCACCAACATATCGCCTTGTCCAGCCAGTGGAATTAATGCCAATGCCGGTGCACTGCCCGCTAAACCATGCAACATGCCAACCATTACCGGTAAATGTGTGCCTTTATTTGCAGGTTTGGTGTGATCCTTGGTATGGGCCTGATCGTGTAAGTGGCTATGGGTAATATCACCGTGGCTGTGCTCGCTAACCGTGATCGCGCTTTGTCTAAATTGCCAAAACAAATAAAGCCCCAATGCAATTAAGACCACACCAACAGACATTTCGGCTGCTCGCTGCAAGGTTTCAGGGATCGCAATGCCCAACCCAAATAACAGGCCACCAGCAATTAATAGTACGCCACCGTGGCCCAATGCCCAGTTGGCACTAAAAAGAATGGTCTGGCGCAAACTTGGCCGCTGATTGCTCAAGGCCGATACCGCCATCACGTGGTCGGCATCTAAGGCATGCAATAAACCTAGGCCAAAGCCTAAGAAAATTAATGGTAATAGTTCTAATATCATAATAAGTTACTTTTAATTAGCTGAGTTAGTTCCAGCAACGCCACCAAATATCTGGCTAATCGCTGCTGGGTTAGATGGAAAAAACAAATGAATATAACTGGCGGTCACTAGCCCCGCCCGATAAATATCTTCGCCGGGCGCCGGATGATAAGGGCGCTTGCCCTGCGCTATCGGCAATGGCATTTCTTGAGCTAGCGATCTATGGTGCGAATGGCCTCGAATATCACCCTCGGGCAACTGCGCCGTTTGCATGCCCTGACAGCCTCCGCGTTCGCGCATCAAACCACGCCCGCTAATCAGGCCGCTCATTGGATAAACCTTACCCTCAAGACAAGTGATTGAATCAAGACTGTACAACAAGCCCCCGCATTCCGCTAACACAGGTTTAGCCTTGGCAAAGGCTCGCATTGCTTGATGCATTGAGTCATTGGCTGCTAGCTGCTGGCTATGTAGTTCGGGATAACCGCCAGGCAGCCACATGCCATCAGCCGCTGGAATTTGTGAATCATGTAACGGCGAAAAGAAGACCAACTTAGCGCCTAAATCCCGTAATAACTGCAAATTTGCATCATAAATAAAACTAAATGCTTCATCTTTGGCAATCGCAATGGTTTTATTGCGCAATGATTCGGCAACAGGAGTTAGCGAGCTATTTTCGACCGAATAAAAAGTCACAGGTTCAAGACGTTCTAAGATGTTATGCAGCCCTGAATCGGCAATCCAGTCGGCACCAGCGGCCAATTTAATCGCCAACTCCTCTACCATTTCTTCGGCTTGTACTAGCCCTAAATGACGCTCTGGCAGACACACATCGTCGCTACGTTTCAATGTCGCGAGCAATGGCAGTGAATCTGCTAACGCATCGGCAATCAATTGGCCATGGCGCTCGCTGCCACAGCGGTTAGCAATCAATCCGGCAAAGCTAATGTCTTGGCGATAGTTAGCTAAACCAAGCGCTATCGCCGCCGCAGTTTGGGCCATGCCTTTAACGTCTAATACCAAGGCAATCGGAATGCTAAATCGAGCAGCTAAGTCGGCACTCGATGGCTTGCCGTCGAAAATCCCCATTGCTCCTTCAATTAAAATTAGATCAGCCTGTTGTGCGGCTTGATATAATTTGTCCTGACAATATTGGTCGCCAGCCATCCAGATATCGAGCGCTTCGACCGGCTGCTGTGAGGCCTGACTTAAAATTTTAGGATCGAGGTAGTCCGGGCCCACTTTGAAAATTCGCACCACCTTGCCTTGGCGAGTCAACATTGCTGCTATGCCAGCAGTAATAGTGGTTTTACCTTGGTTAGATGCTGGCGCGGCAACAATGATTGCCGGGCATAATGCTTGATTCATTAACTTTATATTCCTAAATTAGGCGGGTAATAACACATAATTGCCTGCCAGTTGTTGGGCTATTTCCTGACCACGGCCGTGTTTAACCGCGCCATCTTCGACATCAACCACAGTGGTGTCGCCCTGCAATTTAATATCGGTTACCTGCTGGCTGATTCGGCCATCGGTGATCAAATAATTACGAAAGGCCAAGTTGGGCTTAGCCGCTTGCTGGTGTTGTTGATAATCAAGCACAGCACTTAAAACGTCACGCAACGGGGTACCGCCACCAGCAGTAAGTTGGTCGAGTAAATTATCAAGCTGCTTGGGCGCTTTTTGGGCCGCAAATATTAGCTGGACTTGTTGATTACCAAAACCAAAAATAGCTAATAATTCACGCTGAGCATAAGCCTGCTGTGCAATTTGTTTAACCACAGCCTTGGCGTGACCAAACTGCTGACGACCCAAGGTTGATCCCGAGGTATCTAACATCACCAGATGCAGTAATGGCTGGCCAGTATTAGCCCGCTTAAACTTTAGCTGTGGCGGCGGCCACTGACCCAAGGCATTGGCTAGGGTACTAAACCAGTTAATGCTGTTGGTTAATCGCGCTGATTTTTTTTGACCACCGACGATTTGACCAAGCTGATTAAGGCTGTTGGCGGGTGCACTACTCACATTTTTTTTTACAGCCTTAGCTGGCGGTAAATGGCAAGGCGATAAAAGTGACGTTTGCTGAGTGCTCGGTGCCATGCTGCCCCACTCACCGCTTTTATCCTGCTCAGAACTTTTATCTGGCTCAAGGCTGTTATCTTGCTCAGGGCTGTTATCTTGCTCAGGGCTGTTATCAGACTTATCGCTGGGTGTACCACTGCCATTATCCTGCGTATCTGCGTCAGAATTAGTGTCAGACTGGCCTAAAGAAGGCGGTTGCACCGAGGGTGGCCGACTAAATGGCGGCTGTGGCGCTGACTTGTTTGATGGATTAGTTGGCGGCTGATTAGGCGGCACCTGCTCTTTGCGGCGATGGCTCAGTACTAACTCTGCAACAGCATCAAGATCACTATGGCTTACTTGCTGGTTGCCACACCAAGCGGCATGCGCCTGCGCGGCTTTTAACCACACAATATCAGCGCGCAGACCATCAACATTGGCGGCGACACAACGAGTTGCAATCGCAATGCGGATGTCATCACTGCAAACAACACAGGCCAATTGACTTTTCGCATCAACAATTTGCTGCTGCAATGTGCTCTGCTGGGCTTGATATGAATCGATAAAGGCTTGTGGATCACGATCGAAATTCTCACGCAATCGCACAATTTCAACTCGTTGGCTAATATCGAGTTTTTCATCAAGATCAACACACAAACCGAAACGGTCGCTCAATTGCGCCCGAACTTCGCCTTCGTCTGGATTCATGGTGCCCAGCAAAATAAACTGCGATTGATGCTGATGGCTAATACCATCGCGCTCAATGTAATTGACCCCGCTGGCACAGACATCTAACAGTAAATCAACCAAGGGATCGGCCAACAAATTAACTTCGTCAACGTACAATACGCCCTGATCAGCCTTAGCCAGTAAACCCGGACTGAACTTAAGCTGTTGCTCGTTCAGCACTTGTTGCAGATCTAAGGTGCCAATCAGCATTTCTTCACTCGCACCAAGCGGCAAGGTCACTAACGCGGCCTCGCTTGGCAAGATATCGACAATAGCACGGGCTAAGGTCGATTTAGCCGCACCCCTTGGCCCACTGACCAAGACCCCACCAATTGCGGGATTAATCGCCGACAAAATCAACGCTAATTTGAACAACTGATTACCGGTAACCGCGCTAAAGGGAAAGTTAACTTTAGTCATTGGCTAGGTTAGTTCGCAGCAGAGCTAGTTAATGGCTGGCGATAGATCCAACCTTTGAGTAGCAAAGCGCACCCAGCACCAAGTACCAACCAAAACAGTAAGTTGCTTAAGCCGGTTGCTACTAAAAATTGCTGATGCAGTGCATCTAAACTGGCTACCGCCGCTGGATCGGGATGGGTAAACATCGCGCCATCATAATGTGGAGCACCGACAATAAAAGGCACTAACCCACTGACAATGCCAAGCGCTTTATATTTAAGCGGCGCAAAAATCATTAGCATTAAGCCTAAACCACTAGCTGTTACCGACAATAACCACCATGACTGACGGTTCTTTAACAAATCTGCACTAGAACCCGGAATTTCAGGTGGTAATCCTAAACTCGGGATCGCAAAAAATATCGCATAAGCGAGCAAACCACCCATTACGCCTTCCTTGAGGCTTAGTTGGCTGAGCTGAATTTTTTGACGTAAAACTAACTGGCTCATCACCACTAAAAATAAACTGGCAAAACCAATACCAGCTAAAATATTGGCACCTGCGGTATAACTGCTGCGCTCAAGACCGTCGCTAGGGCCCCACTCTTCGGGCTCAGCTGCAGACATATCCATGCCGGCAGCCATTTCACCATGCTGATGCACAGGGGCGGCGTCTGCTTGCTCAAATAATTCAGCAGAAAGAAGGATTGGGGTGACCGTAAAATGTTGGGCGGCGCTAAAGATCAGCCCGCTAAAAATGCCAACAAAAACGGCACTAAAAATTAATCGACGAAACATAGGTAATACTCCACAAGGACCAAGGGCCCTTTAAACAAAAATGACTGTTAACTTGTTACTAATGACAAGGAAAAGCCATGGCATGTCGAGTATCGTGCGCGGCATTATGCGCCTGAGGCATTGATGCAAAACCAACCATAAACAAAATAATCGCGCCAAAAGCAAAGGCTGCAATATGTTGAGCGGTTGAAATATCAGATTGAGAGATTTGAGCTGACGTTAAGCTCTGTGGTTGTTGCTTGATTGGTAAAGTAGACATCGTAAACCCTTTTCATTGTGTATTGATAAAATTACTACCAGTTGTCTTAATGACGTTCTCTCTTTTGTAATGAGAAAATGATCATCTTATTTTTGCAATTGGTAGAACTAACATAACTTAATGACGAGCACGGATAAAAACGGCAAATAGCTGTAGTTCACTTCATAAAATAACATGAAATGCACCTAAGTATTGCGGCTAATACCTCGTTTATTGGGATGTATCGCGCACAGATTGTCCCGAACCAAAGATTCGGTAAATTCGCAGCAGACAAGTCACCCTGCTTGTCATAACGTGAGAAATATACCCAAGACTATTGTTAATGCTGTTTTGGCAGCAATGCTAATTTTAGCAATGCTTACTTCAACAGGGTAAAGTCAATTGGGTATTCTAGGCCGGTCTCCGGACTTAGGTTTTTATCTTAACGATTAAAATCCATTACCGTTGCAGGGGCAGTGTAGGAATGTTCACCTACTTCCCGATTATCCAAACAAATCGGCACCTAAAACTCGCCTCTAAATTACCATGAAATGGCTATTGGATATATTGATATTTCACTTATTGCGATTAAATATCACTCTCCGACTTAAATTCATTATAAAACACCACTTCTTGCTGCTCTTTCTGCTGCTGCCATGCCATTTTTTTAAGTTCAGGCTCACTTAAAAACTCAGTAACATAACCGAGACAGAGATAACCAATTAATTGACTGGATTCTGGGGCATTAACCGCTTTTTTTACCACCTCAGGGTTTACTATACTGACCCAGCCAACCCCAACATTTAATGCGCGCGCCATCAGCCAGATATTTTGAATTGCACAAACCACACTAAAGCGTCCCATGTCAGCCATGCTGGTTTGACCTAATACCGGCCCATCACTGGGCTGATAAAATA
>Ga0209396_1002946_pt1 | contig 17502 bp, 12 predicted proteins | sample GOMGulsemesocosm_6_FD_184638 | JGI IMG/M metagenome (GOLD analysis project Ga0209396, IMG submission 184638) | Methane-oxidizing microbial communities from mesocosms in the Gulf of Mexico - GOM8C Gulf of Mexico (SPAdes) (version 2) | ecosystem: Environmental > Aquatic > Marine > Cold seeps...
CTTCTTGATACTTCGCATTTTCTCTAGATTCGGTATCCGTGACTAAAGTGAATGACTCATTATCAGCGTCGACACCATCAACAAATAACTTACATTCACATTCATTGTGTGGAAATAGGCTCAAATTCGGCGTTAACGTAAAAGCATAAGTACCGTCGCCTATACCTGCATCAGTAAGATCTTGTCGGTATTCGTTAGCTAAACCACAAGCAATAACAGTGTCACCACATCTGATTTCTACTTTTGCCCGATAGGTACTACTTTCAGGGTTGAATACCCATCCTGCTATTTTCTCAATTGAGCTTTGGTCAAGTTGAATTCTGTAATGTTCAATATTCGTTGGATTTAACGCTTCAACTTCGGCTTTCGCCTGAGCTGCGTCTTCTGTTTCAGCGCTCGCCTGCACTTGCTCATAGGGCAATTCAGCTTCTGCTTTTATACCATCTATATAAATGTCAACGGTAGACAATGTACTCTTAACTAATTCATTATCTGGGGTGATTGCAAAAGCATAGTGGCCGCTACCAATCTTAGCGTCTAATAAATCTTGGCGAAAACCATCTGCAATAGACGACCATAAAACGGTATCCCCCGAGCGAATTTCAACTTTAGCGCTCTTACTTTTCTTAGCTGTATTATAAGCCCAACCAGATATCACCTCAGAATTAAGACTGTCTACATTCCATTTGTACTTTGCAAGCTTGTTGTCTTTATTTCTTAATCTACTTAACATTTCAATTTCTCTTTATTTAAGATCTTCGCCAAAATACCATTTACTGTGCAGATGTACGTTTGAATGAGCTAATAATTCTTCTTTCGACAACCAGTACATTACCTTTAACCAACTGCATCTACCTTAAAAGTAACTTATATGTCATCTGACTGCTGCATCAAATCTTTATTAACTTTTAGCACCATGTGATAGTGTTTACTAATAATCGAATAAGCACAAAGTTCAATAACAAATACAGAAGACAACTGAGTGACTTTATCAAAAAAATCATTGTTTACGCTGATCAAAGTTTTGTCCAGTAACTTTATCTTCACCACATAAAAACATTACGAACACAACGACAAATACAATGATAAAAAGTGTTGCGATTAACCAAACATACTGCTTTAAGGGTTGCGTCATGAGCTATTCCCCTAAGCTGGCATAATTAGATACTAAAAAACCACCGTCTAAAGATGGTGGGTTAAAAGCAGTCGACTAAAAGTCCAATATTTCGGCTAAAGCCGATTACTCCAGTTTAAAGATGTGAATAGGTTTAAGTTCAAAGAGGTGTTCCAAGTATTCTTTGATCATCTATTTCGTTAGTTCTCCTGCTGTTACACAAAAGTAACCTCTAGCCCAAAAGTGCTGATCCAATATCTTTCATTCAATTGAGGAAACTCTTGAAACAACTTTGTCGAAGTTCGCCTTTTAATTCGTCGCATTATTTCTGACAGTGATATGTAAGGCCAAGCTGAAACCAACAAGTGTACATGATCTTATCTGACTTCACCTCTTAATATTTCAATTTCTATGTGCTCACAATTTTGCCTAGCTAGTTCCCTACTCTTAGTCTTAGTCTTAGTCTTAGTCTTATAACATCTATTAAAACTCGATAACTCAATTTATCAAATTTAGAAGTGCCCTATTCTTATCTGTTTTGCTCTTCTAAATATTTATTATTATTATAATCAAAAATCTCATAATCAATTGCATAACGCATTTTAATTTTAGTTATATCGCTTTTTTTGAATTTAGCATGACTAGCTTTAATTATACCATCCTTACCTGAAAATGAGTTTTTGTTAGAAACACCGTCATATTCAGTAGAAAATTTTAGAATATTTTTTATTTTAATAAAATCATCATTAAAATTTTCTATTTTTCCTATAAAATGTGGTAATTCTATAGAATTATTATGCGTTAATATCTGATGCATTGATTTAAAATGATTATCTGCTAAATGATCAGGTGTATCGGCACATATATCCAAAAATTCACTAAAACTCATCCCAGAGTAAAAACCAAACCTCTTTATAGCATTAGATACCCCATCGGTATAACTTGGATGATTAAACTTCAAATCTCGTATCTTTTCCTTGTAACAACTAAATAAGCGGCTTACAGGGTGTCTAACAAAAGTAAACCTAAAAGATTCATTTAATAGCTGTAATGAACTGGCTAAAGGAAATTCATTAATATTATGTACACTTGATGAAACAGTAATAGACAATTCCGATGCTAAGTACTCTCTAATCCCTGTACAACCTGCTTTAGGGACATCAATATAAGCCGAAAAATTATTTTGTAAAAATATATGTCTTGGTAATTTTTTTTTCATTTCAAATTCTCTTGGTATGTTCTACATACGTATTCATAGTATGCTCTAGTACAGTTGCTACTTATTATATGTATTAACTTTTGCAATATTGTTGCCGCTATTTAACAATATACAAGTTATACAACAACTCAAATACTTATATTTATTTCTGGAAATTATACAACAAATAATTTTTCAAAGTTTTCTATGTCTGTTTTAACAATTTTCTCACCCTTTTCTTTCAGGGCTAATAGTGAATTTAAGAGTCCTTGTGCATAATATTTAAAATCTGGGGATTCTAATAATAATCCTCTATATAGTTCATAAGACTCTGAATAACGCCCTTCACGATAATATTTATTGGCTTTAGTAAAGCTATTATCAACAACCTCCCTCTCATAATAAGGTGATATACCATGAGATAATGCTATTAAATCCTTTTTATCTTTAGCTAAAATATCTTGAGTAATAAAATCAGAAAAGCCTACTTTATAGTGTTTTATCTCTTTGCTTGCACATACCAATGCGTCAACGTTAAAATTTTCACTTTGATGTAATGTAGTGTGAAAATTTAGAAATCGATCTACTGTCTCTGCATTAAAATTAAAATTAGCACCGGATAAAGTGCTCTCTAATTGTTTATTACACTCTATATAAAGAAATGCGCCTTTTGGATCTTTGAATTTATCTACTAATTCTTTATGGGGGTTAAAATAAATAACTGGTATACCAATCGCTAATGATTCAAGAATACCACTTGCAAATCTTTGAATAGATACATCACAATGATCTATAGCATTATAAAAAGAATCATGAGTTTCTAATTCTGTATATTTTTTTCCTTCGTCAAAGGGATGTCTAGAGATAATTGGATTCATACCTGCCCTTTTTACTGCGAGTACTGCGTCTTCCACCCATTGATCACGGAACTCTTCGAGAACACCATAAGAAAAATTACTGTTTATCAATACATTCTTAGTTACCCTTCTTTCTTTTCTTTGAGATATTAATTGAGACACCCTTGTTACCATACCTAAATGAAGCTTCTGAAATCCTGATCTAAAGTATTTTTTGTCATGCTTTCCTGGTAAAATAACTCTACTACTTCTTAAGTAAGGGCTTCTCTTTCTTCCTGTATCCACATCTCTGTAATCTTGAATGCCCTCAACAAAACCAATCAACTCAATACCTGAGTGATAACAAAATTTTGCTATATGTTTAATATATGGGTCCCAGTCATTAAACACTACAATTGACTTTAATGATAAAGCTACCATTTCTCCTACGGAGCGGGGCGAAAGGAGTTGGATACCTAATTCTTCTGCTCTTTTAAAAACCTCTCCATTTGTAGGTTTTATAGATTCAATCTCCAGAGCCTTACAAACAACTCCTTTCCTGCTTAACTGGTTACAAATCTCTAGGAACTCATCAAGATGGTAAGCCCTTAAAGGAATAAATAAAAAGTCAATTTTTAACTTTTCTCTTTTTATTATTTTCGGAGTGACTTCTAAACTTTGAGCTTCCCTTATTATTTCATCAATATCTGCATTTATATAAGGCTCCATTATGTTATTTTTCTGCATTAACTTTACATGTTCTTTTAACTCAACTTCATCAGAATGAATCATTGTCAAGAATTTTATTTTCAATTTATGATCATTAGTTTTTTGTATTCTACGGTAAATATTCCTAATAGCTTGAATAACTCTACGTGATGAAAATGCAAAAGCTTCTGAACTGGCATTTTCAGAGATCAAAAACAACTTTGTATCAACACATAGCTTAGGTATGAGATCAATATATTTCTCACTTACACTATTACTCAAGGAGCCAAGCCTATCTCTCCAATAATAAACAGTTCGATTTATTATTTTTGATTTTTTAGCTAACCATAATGTTTTATAAGTGAAAAACCAGTCCTCATGTGGCAGTTTCTCTACAAATCTTAGATTATTACTTATTATAAATTGCCTTCTATATAGACGAGAGCATGCGATTGAAGACTCAAAGACGCCTAATACTTTCTTCCATAATTCACTTACATTGCATTCTGGACAATGAAAAGTCCCTTCAAGTTTACTGCCGTCTTCACTAAGCCTTTGAAAACCAGCAGTTATCACATCAACATCTTCATCAATAGAATCAAAAAAGGTTTCAACAAAGTTATCTGATATAATATCATCACTATCTACAAAACTAATATAAGTCGAATCAGAATAATCAATTCCTACATTCCTAGCTCCACCCAGTCCTCTATTTTTTTGTTTAATAAGCTTACTATCATTGAACTTATGAAGATTTTTTTCAATGATAAGTAAACTCTTATCAGAACTACCATCATCAACAAAAATGACCTGAAAATTATCATTACTCTGCATTAGTAATGAATCTATACAGTCTTGAATATATTTTTCTACATTATAAACAGGGACTATTATTGAAATAGACTTTGATAACCTTTCACAGGCCCTTTCTCTAAATGTGTTATGCTTATCTGAATCTATAATTTTGAACATATTTCCCACTTAGTACTTTGTTTTATATCTGACATTAAAAGATCATCTATTAATCTGGGTCACTTAAACAACCTTGAATACCACCACTGGTGCTTATACATGCCCCGTGCACAAACTTTGACTTTTCTGAACATAAGAAAATTGCCAATTCAGCAACTTCTTCAGGTTTGGCAATACGTTCTAATGGATGATGCTTTTCAAGCTGTTTATATTGTAATTCTTTACCTTCAAACCCGGCCTTCAGCATCTCAGTGCTAACAGCCGCAGGCTCAATAGCGTTCATTCGAACTTTGTTACCGATATCTATCGCTAGATTGCGCGTTAACGAACTTAGACCCGCTTTTGTTGTTGCGTAAGCGACAAATTCTTTTTTGGTTTGTGTTGCATGAATACTGCTAATATTTACAACTGCACCTTCATTTTTTTCAAGCTCAGATAAAAATGCCTGAACCATAAAAAATGGAGCTGATAAGTTGACATTAAAACTAGTTTGCCAATCCGTACGAGTTATACTATTGACGGGTGCTAAAATCTGTACAGCTGCATTATTTATTAATGAAGTTAGACCTGCACCTTCAGTAATCTCACCAACACTATTGACAAATTGATTAGCATATCTTTCGTCGGTTGCAAACAACTCTAAATCAAGTTGAACATTAACTACACATTTAGTCCGGTTAGTTTCTAATTCAACTATATCAGTTGCAATAACCTGATAACCTTCATTAATAAACTCCTTGACCAATGCCTGACCGATGCCACCATTAGCCCCTGTGATAAGGGCCCAAGGTTTACTATCAACCATCTAATCAGCCTCGTTGAGGAAGGTAGAAATTTTAGTTATAGCTTCAAACGTTGCTCTACGCACCCCCTCTTTGGTATTAGAACCATTATGAGAGCCAAAAATACATTGTGGCATATCACGTAAAGGTGAAGCTTTAGGTAATGGTTCTTCTTCAAATACATCAAGTGCTGCAGCAGAAACATGACCTGATTCTAAAGCAGTTATTAGTACTTTTTCATCAATCAGTGGACCACGAGCAACGTTAATTACTTTTGCTCCAGCTTTTAATTTGACGATAGCATCAGCATTTAACATATGAAAATTATGCTTATTTAAAGCACAAGTAAAAATTAAAAAGTCTAACTCTTCTAGTCCTTCTGGGAAATTTTTACGAGTAACGAAATCAAATCCTTGATTACCTTCAACGCCAGGATCATATACAGTTACATTTACATCAAAGCCACTTAACCTCTTAACTGTATTTCTACCTATATCACCAAAACCGACCACGCCAACTGTTTTTCCAGCAACACTCATTCCTGCTGGTTTAGGCCAGCCATGGTTTGTACGTATTTCACGATCAATAAAATAGGTCTCTCTTGCTAAGCCTAAAAGGAAAGCCATAGCTACATCAGCTACTTCACCACCAAACATATTCGGTGTATTGATAATTGGAATATTTAGTTCTTTACATGCGGCAAAGTCAACATTATCGACTCCTATTCCCCATTTCACTGCCGCTTTTAGTTTCCCAGTTAAACCCGCTTCAAAAACTTGTTTAGTCGCTGGGTCATCACCAATAATCCAACCATCATAATGAGGTAGTAGCTCAATTAGCTCTTCTTCGCTTAATACTTGTGTTGTTTCTGCTGCAACTAGCTCTATACCTAGTTTTTTTGCATGTTCAACAAACTCGTTAAACATGCCTAGCATTGGTGGACAAGTAACAAGGACTTTCATTTTAGTATTCATTTTTATAGTCCTATTTTTTTATTGTAACTTGCTAATGCTGCGACCATTTCCCAATCATGAGGTTCATCAATATCTAAAGATTCTAATGGTGGTGTTATTAACATTAACGGTTTTTTACCTATGCGAGCATTAGTTGTTAAAAATGATTTTTTGGTAAAATAAAACAAACACGAGTTTTCTTCATACCAAGGTTCTAAATCTTGTGTTCTCAATAAATTATCTGGGTCATGATTAACAGCACTACAGTCTTCTCTGTAGAAACGTGTTTGAATTTTATTTACTGTAAATAAAGAATCTTTATCCGGATTTTCAGCAAGTTTTGTAAATCCACTCTGTATTGTTTCTGAAGAAATTAACGGGTTAGTGGTATGGGTCATTAAATAGGTGTCTGCATCTACCGCTTGAATATCATCAGCTAAAATAAGATTCATACTTACCATATCACCACATAACTCAGGTTTTCGATCACGAATGATTACTCGCTCACTTTCAACTAAGCCATTCTCAGCTAAGGTATGTCGTGCATCTGTATTAATAACTACACAATCAACTTCTTTCACGGCAAGTAATGATTCTAAAATCCATTTAAATAATGGTTTACCTGCAAGCTCTCTAAAGTTTTTCCCTTTCACACGCTCGCTGTTTGCTTTCATTGGCAATAGTGCCACTACTTTATTCTTCATTATAAATCTCTTTCTCTAAATCTTTAGGGTAAAAATAATTGTGTTTTCGTTTTGCTGATAACTTTCTTTGCTCTTGATTACCTTTATATGTGCCCCAATAATGATTAAAGCGGAATAAAATAATCTCTAAAAATTTAGATAAAAAAACCTTATCCTGAATAGAAGAGGCAAAATCACGTAAGACACCCGATGTAAAAAAGCGGAAAAAATCGGCTAAGGTAAAATGTACTTCAGGCATAATTTTTTGCAAGGCAAAGGCTTCTCTTTCATATCGAACTCTAACCTGCCGCCAGGTTTCATCATGAATATGGTATACAGAGGCTGCAGCGACATAACCAATTTTATCGCCAGACTCTACAATCTGTTTAGCTAAGTGCATATCTTCTAAGCCAGTTAACTCTTCGTTATACTTAAATTTCAACCATGCTTCCCGGGTTATCGCTGCATTAGCATTGTTACAGAAAAAACCTTCTTGCGGGAGTTTTGGGTAAGCAGGGAACCATTTTTCAAAATGTTTAGATTCTGAATATTTGGTTGTATCTTTCCCTTCTTGACGACCATAAGTATAAGTGACAACACCATCAATAAGTGGCTTACACATGTCGTCTAACCAATTGGTGTCTGTTGGTATGCAATGCCCACTAACAAATAGTAAAAAATCACCTTTAGCAAATTCACAGCCTACATTTAAAGAACGTCCAAATGTAAAGTCAGATTTTTTAATATGGGTGATTTTACAGCCATGTTTTTCAGCGATTGATAGGGTGCCGTCATCAGAGCCTGAATCAACAACAACTACTTCTAAATCAACTAATTCACAGTTTTGTTGATAAATTTTAGTTAATAATCTATCTAAATATTTTTCTTCATTATATGTTCTTATAACTACACTAGCTAACATTAAATTACTCTTCCATGCAAAAAGGAGTGGAACTTTTACCATAAGAGTCTGACTCTACTACAAACGTACAACCAGAAAAAGGGTGTTTCTGTAACTGTTTACTATTCATGCCTTCTTTCGCTGTTGTAATAAAAAGATGCTTGTTTTCAGGTCCTCCAAAGCAGCAACTGGTTACTTTCGGTACGGGTAATTTAATTGACACTAAAGCTTTACCCTTTGGTGAATAGCACTGAACCTTAAAACCATCCCACTGTGCATTCCATAAATTTCCTTCCTTATCTATTGCCCCCCCATCTGGTGTTGCTAACGATGTTGTTAAATCAATAAAGGTATTCTTGATACTATTTGTAATGTTATTTTCTGCTGGTACCTTAAAACTAAACATTTTTTGAAGTAAAGAATCACTTAAAAAAAAAGTTTTACCGTCATTTGACCAACAAAACGTATTAGGAATACCTACATTATCAAGCTTTTTAGTTAATGTTAAATCTGGAGTGATCGCATAAATACTCCCACTTGTACCCTTAGGTGATTTTTCCATAGTGCCGAACCAAAGTTCACCACTAGGGCTTACAGCTCCATCATTTGCTCTCATTTGACTATCAAAATTAAAACTTAATTTTGCCGTATACTGCCCGCTATTTAAACATAACCTACCAAAACTTTTGTCGGTTATAACTAAAATACTATCTTTGTTATTACCGTCTAATGCTAATAATGATCCAATTTCCTCTAATTCCCAGTAATTATCATATTGCTCTGAATTGGAGGTAAAACTTTTTTCAAAAACTTTTTTTTGAATTATATCTAACCACAGGAGGGAGTTTCTTCTTCTGTGCCATAAAGGCCCTTCGCCTAAAGTACACGTCACTGTACTAAATACATTTAATTTTTCTGTATTCATTTTGTTATTTTAAATAGGTTGAGTTTTTTGGAAAAATAAAGACTTCAACCCACCCCTTTTTATTATGATTCAATGACTCTACATACGTAACAAAATCTTTAATTTTTTCTTTATCATTGGGAATTCTATTACTAAACAAATTTTTCAAAGTTGAAAAATAAGGAACTCTTGCCGGTGCTTCATACACATCATACTTTTGGGTTGCGTAACAAAGAAAACTTACTGCATCTTGTTCTTGTGAAACCATCCATTGTGGGGCAAACTCGGACCTAATAACCCAGTTATTATGTCTACAGAGGTAATCTTCCCCTGATTGTATAACCACGGGATCATAGCCTTGTGTGTCAATTTTAATAAAAACATTCTCACCCTTAACATCATCATCAAGCAATTTATTCAATGTTACAGAATCAACAGGCTTTGTTTCCCAACCTGCGAGAGGTTTAACCCGATTATCTTGGCTTGCCCTGGGGTTAATGCCAAAGGGCACCTTAGTTTCATTTTTAGCCCCCACTAAATAAGGGTAAATTTTTGTTTCACAATCACTGCCAACATTCAATTTTACATTGGATTCAAGATAATCTAATAAAGCGGGATCTGGCTCTACCGCTATAATTTTTTTAGGTGAAAGTTGTTTATAAAAGACTGAAGCAGTAAATCCATAATTAGCACCGATATCAATCACTACAGAAGGGCATAATTGTTTTTTGAGCAAGTTAAATAACGGACTTACAGCTTCTTCAACATTTTGCTTACCTTTATAATGCGTACCGCCAGCGTCACCTTCATTAACACGTATATTGATACCATCAATGACAATTTTTATATCGTTTTTTTCCATTTTTATACTAATCTCTTTTTTAACGACACTATCAGGTGCTTTAATAAGTGTATCTTTACTAAGGGGAGTTTCGTTAGGTATAGGTGTAGTTAAGCCAAATATATCGGCATAATTTTTTTTATCAAAAATATTACACGCACCATTTACTGTAGCATCAAAAACTTGACGATTGCCCTTTTCAAAAATATCTTTTGCTAATTGATAAGACTTTTCTGAATTTTCTAAATCAGGATTGTCCCACTCTTTATTTGCAAAATATGTTGAACAAAAGTGGTTACTATCATCCCCTTTTAAAAACCTAGTCTCATTAGGTTTCCCTTGAAAGGAAAATTTATGATCCATACCAATAATAATAACCTTGGTAAACCCTAGGTAATAAGCGACTTGAAGTGCCGCATAAGTGACCGTCCACCCCTCTTCTAAGCCTTTCTGTAGGTCTTTAGTGAAACGCTCTTTGGGGTTTTTAGTATCAATAATATGGGTTAGCGAGTTCTCTGAAAAAAATTCAGTAGCTCTAGCGCTTAAGAATTTTATACAAGTTAATTTTTTAATTTCTTGATGAGACTGCCTAAGAACTTTTTCATTAACTGCAACATAATATTTGGGGTAAAATCGATATTTTTTAAATCCTAAATATATTTTATTTAAGCCGATAACATGTTCATTTTTTAAAAAAGACAAGTCCATTTTATTCAGAGATGGTCCGTTACAAACAATAACGACTCTTTCACCTATATGCCTATTTTTATATAGTTCTAGCATATCTATCTAGAAACTCTTCTCATCAATACCGCCCGATTCCTCTCGACAAATATTTCGAAACCATTTGCTAATAGATAAGGTACAGCTGTAGTGCCTTTCGCTGTGTAATTTCCTTGTTCGTCTTTCCAAGTATCATCAATACAAACCAAACCATTTAGGGATAATTTAGAGCTCACCGATTTTGCGCAATCGAGATGCATTTTATGACAAAGCTCTTCGTCTATTTCATTACCCAAAAACTTTTCATATCGACTTTGTCTAAGCTCTGAATGATTCCCATGGTCGAAATCATAAGCATCTAAAAAGACAAAATCTAATTCTCCTTCGTACTCACTTAAAAAGTCTTCACCTTTCATCGTCACCGCATTGAAACTATAATCTAGCTCTCTGAATATATTATTAGCTACCCTTCCGTTATGTTCGTCCATGTCAACAGTAATAAAATCAATATTATTATTATGGCAATATTCTGCTAATATGAGCGTAGACCCTTGCCCTGCAACATTTTCTCTTGTTGTTCCTACTTCGATAAATATTGGTACTTTTAACTCTTTTATTTTATTTACGTATTCAGGATTATTTATTAAATAATCTAAAATAAGATCATGCCCATGGCTACCTTTTTTGATCTTTTCAGCGATAAAATTGTTGATATCACCGAGTAGAGCCCCTTGATTTTCGTCGCTTAGTCCTTTTTGGTCACTAATAAGACCAAGACTAAGCGCTATCGCTTCATTTTTCCGGCCCAGTGCAAGCAAATATTTAGAGAGAATAACCCTTTGATTACTTTTGATAAGTGAATCTTCAGATAAATAATCAATCGCTGTATTTACAAAGTGTTGCGACATCACATTATCGCCTGTAACTTTTAATTCTTCAGACAAAGCACAGCACAGCGAAAATTTATCATTACGAGTTAAATTCACACCTAATAGTAATTCGTCGCTAGCTAATAAAAAATCATCCTTAGACAAACATTCAAAAACTAAGGCACTAATATCGACTGTAGATACAGATGCCCCTGTTATATTACTAGTACCATAGCCTTGCTCAAATGCTGTTTGTTTTTGTTTTAGCATAGCTAAACTTTTTGTAATAAATTCTTGGTTTGCTATTATATCAGAAGGTCTCAGTTTATTATTTGCTTGAGTATCATTCATTGACTCGAGATATTTAGTTGCTTCACCTAACAAGCCCATATTAGCAATTTCATTTACCGTTCTTGCTTGAGCCGCTAATGTTGTATCGCTATTTGTATTATCTACTTGTACAGCGCATTTAAAATGCTCCTGAGCTTTAAATTTTTCATTCGTTAATACCGCAATTTTACCTAATGAGTTATGTACGCTTGCAATTAGAAAACGTGCAATTAACTTATTCTCACATCCCCACTCTTTAGCTAAATTAATATGTAATTCAGCTAAAGAGTGCTCGCCTAATTGTTGATGTGCGGTTGCCTTTAGTAATGCTATTTTCTCTCGTTCTGGCTGGTATCTAAACTCTTCAACATTTAATCTAAGTAATAGTTCCCATTTACCAAAAAACCAATTAGCTCTTAAAGTGGTCATGTCTGGACTAGAACTGTCATCAACCAAGAAGTTTTCTAACGTCATCTTATTCTTTGATAGATGATGTTCTTCTATAGGTGAACGCTTAGCTAATATGTCCTCACTTATAAAAGAAGGTATATCATTATCTAACGACGAGCCTTTAAGCGGGATGTTTTTAGTTTTTTTATTAGAAGGCTTTGTCACGTAACACCACATCTTTGATTAATTCTAATTGCGCTTCCACTTTTACTATTTCTTTATCTAGTATTGTTTGGCGGTATATTAAGTCTTGTTTTTCAGACTCTAAACTTGAAATTTTAGAGCCAAGATTAGAGTTTTGTGTTTCAAGCTTTGTAATAATCAATGCTTGAGCTTTGTTTTTTTCTGCTGATTTAAATACTTCGCTAGCTTTAGTTTTATTACTGATTTTTAGCTGGCTTTCAAGCTCAGTAACACGCGCTGTTTGGCTTTTGTTTTGCTCAACGCATTTATTCACTGCATTAGCTTCATTACTGGTTTTCAGTTGGCTTTCAAGCTCAGTAACACGCTCTGTCTGGATTTTGCTTTGCTTAACGCCTTTATTCACTGCGTTGACTTTAGCTTCATTACTCGACTTTAGCTGCTTTTCAAGCTCAGTAACACGCTCTGTCTGGATTTTGCTTTGCTTAACGCCTTTATTTACTGCGTTGACTTTAGCTTCATTACTCGCATTTAGCTGCTTTTCAAGTTCAGTAACACGCTCTGTCTGGATTTTGCTTTGCTTAACGCCTTTATTCACTGCATTGACTTTAGCTTCATTACTCGCTTTTAACTGCTTTTCAAGTTCACTAATATGGGCTACTTGTGTTTTACTTTGCTCAACTGAGTCATTCGCTTTATTCGTTTCACTGGTTTTAGCTTCATTACTCGCTTTTAATTGATTTTCAAGTTCACCAATACGGGCTGCTTGTATTTTATTTTCTTCCGTTAAGTATTTTAACTTAAGGGTCTTTTCATCTTTTCTAAAAATCAAACTCGAAAACACAACATCATTGTCAACCTCTAGGGCTAATTGAAAACCTTTACTTTCCATTAATGAAATTAAATCGATACTAGGTTTGGTATTTTCAAAATAATTATTATTACTTTGTTGAATGATAATATTCGAAAACATCATGAGTTCGCTAGTTTCAGCCTCTGCTAATACATCAAACTCAGCACCATTGATTTGTAATACTAAGGCATTTTTTTTGTCTTTATCTAAACTAGATTTTTTTATAAGATCTGAAAAATTTATTGTGTTTACAGTTATCTCTTGCTCTGTTTTTAAGTTTTGGAAAAGTGTTTTAAGTCTATCGGCTTTATGTAAACTACTATATCTATTAGGTAGAGTAATATAAAATACTTTGTCTGTGTCAGCTGTTCCTGACAAAGCAACATTCAAAACAGACATATTACAGTCAACGTTTACATCATTTAGCTTAAATACCTTGTGTTCCAATTGCTTAAATACTTTAGGGATAGGCTCTAACAATAATATTTCTGTGAAACATTGAGTTACATAGTCTTTAAGATCAATACCTGTACCCGCACCAACGTGAATAAGCTTTCCTATTTCATTTTTATTTATATTATCGAAAAAATCACTCATCATTAATTCATATCCTTGATATTTTATCTAGTTGCTATTCTGTAATTAAGTTCAGATCTTTTATATAAACGTCGAAAATAACGATTCTATTATTTACAACTTAAGAGAAACCTTTCTTTAGTAACCATCTGCCGATGTCTTGAAATAACAATTGACGGTAGTTATTGTCCAATACTTTATCAAAACTAATGTTTTTTTGCATAAGATATTTACCTATTTCTTTTGATAAGCTGCTTAGGTTACAAAGAATGAACTGACAATCAAGCTTCTCTGCTTCTCGCATAAGCCAATTAGAGGTTAGGAAAAACATATTAAGATTGTAGAAAGCAGCTAGCCATAAAACACCAGAGCTTTGGGTTTGATATACGGTACTGTCGTAGTTAAAGACAATACTGTTCGCTTTCGCAAAGTTTTCATGCAACTCGGCATGACTCCAAAACCGCGTTACGAGCTTAATACGGTCATCCATTTTTGCTTGCATTTTCAAGTGTTCATCGACTCCCTTCAAGGTTTCGCTATTATTGGTAATGGTGTATTGGACAATAAATTCCACATCAGTTTCAGTGATATTTTTTGTTACTTGATCTACAATATTGGGTAGTGTTGTAAAGCCCTTATTGACTTTGGCATCGCCCGTAAAAAGGATAATCATTTTTACTTTTTGAATGTTATTACTGTGTTGGCTTAATAGTCCACAGGGATGTATAGCTATTTTTTTAATGACATGACTTATTTGGTCATTCGTGTTGATATTTTCCCGTTGTTTGCTTGTGCGAGTAAATAAATTCTGGTAAATGTGTTGTAACTCTTCTTCACTAGCGTGACATTGCACCCTCTTCTGTTTTGCTAAAAGTGAAAAACCCAATTTGAAATTTAAAAAATTCCGGTTCTTAAGTTTCCCCTTTTCGTCATATTGAATAGGATTAAACATTAAAAAAACGCAATGATGTAATGGTAAGCTATAACGCTTGTTATAAATAGCAATTGCTGCACCTAGTGCAGTTGCGTGCTCTCCGTTTAGGGTATGGTATAAAAATAAAGTTCTACTATTTTTATCTTTTTCTTCGTTAATCGTTAGCTTTTCAAATACACTTAAATATTCCTTAGCTAATTGGTTAATATAAGTATTTAGCGTTGCTAAACTTGGGTTTTGATAAAAATATTGATAAAAGTCAGTTGTGAAATGTTTTTGTATGGATACTTGCTTTGATCGACTACTGAAGATGAAATCATCGGAACATGCATTATTGCAATAAATTTCAAGATTTATATCCCCTTCAATCACCGCTAGGGTGTTGGCGATAGCGTTAATCATGGCAGGATGATGACCACCGTACTCTCTCAGACCAGGATCTGCTATAACGATTTTTAGCATATTAATTCTTTTATCTAGTTTTATTTATTAAATTATAAAATATCATTATCATTATCATTATCATTATCATCATAAGTAAATAATTATCGCAAAATATAATAAATTCAGCACTAGGTGACAATGGAAAAGAATAGCTCGTATTTTAGGTACCTATATGTTGTATCTTCTTGGTTTATCGATGATTCCCCCTTGTTCATGTACTTAGTAACTTAGCTAATATCAGTGACTTTTCCAAGCGCTTACCAACAACTTTTATGGGAGTAATATTGGTTATGTAGTTATTGGTACTTAATGACTTATATTTGGTGAAGTAAAATTCTAATTCTTCTTGTAATTGTTGAATTTGTAATAGAGCGATTTCATTATCGGCTTTCAGATCTAATAGCCGCTCTTTGTCTATTTCACTATTATTTTGTTTTGTTAGTTTTTTTTCAATTTGCTTTAGTTCTTTGTTATCTAAAAATAATACTTCTAACTCTTCTTGTAGCTGTTGTACTTGTAATAACGACAATTCATTATCAGAAGTTAATTCTCTTAAATTACTCTCGAATATCGTTTTTTCTTGCGTAAGCTGATTATATGTAGCTTCTAATTCTGCCTGTAGTTTCTGTACTTGCAATAATGACAATTCATTTTCAGAGGTTAATTCTCTTATATTATTCTCAAGTATCGTTTTTTCTTGCGCAAGCTGTTTATTGCTTACTTCAAATGATGAAAGTGTATCTACGGTTTTTTCATTTTCATCAAGATCAAGTTTGAACTTTTCTGCTAATATTTTATGCTGCTTATATGTAGCTTCTAGTTCTTCTTGTAGTTGCTGTACTTGCAATAATGACAATTCATTTTCAGAGGTTAATTCGGTTATATTATTCTCAAGTATCGTTTTTTCTTCCGCAAGCTGTTTATTGCTTACTTCAAATGATGAAAGTGTATCTACGGCTTTTTCATTTTCATCAAGATTAAGTTTGAACTTTTCTGCTAATATTTTATGCTGCTTATATGTAGCTTCTAGTTCTTCTTGTAGTTGCTGTACTTGCAATAATGACAATTCATTTTCAGAGGTTAATTCGGTTATGCTGTTTTCAAGTATGACTTTTTCTTGAGAAATCTGATTATTATTTTCTTGAAATTCAGATAGTTCAACTAAGGTTTTTTTAGTAACTTCTTTGTTAAGCATTAACTGCTCTAGGTTTGTATCACCCTGAGCACAAATAACTTTTAGTTCTTTTTTTAATTGCTGAACTTGTAATAATAACTGGTCATTCTCTTTTACTATATCTACATATTCTGAGTGCTTTCCATTATTTACGTCAACGATACTTTGACAATTATCGTGCAGTGTAGATATACGTTCTTCAGGTGCATAGTCATCACACTCCACTAATAAATCAGCCGCACTTATTACATTCTCAAAAGTATTTTGAATATCATAATGTTCACTTAAAGCGACGAGTAGAGTTAACTGCAATGATTGTTCTAATAGCTTTTTACTATCATCTATTTGCTGAAAATTGTTATCACTATTGATTGACAATTCACTGTTTATATCAAATTTTTGGTCAATCAGTGCTCTAAATGCATCGGTATTACGTTCACATTGTTCACTATCGACCAAAATGGCATTAGCTTTATGTTCTAGGTAAAATTGTATGAATAATTCTGTTTGTGGTAACCATTGCTGTTCTGCTTGGTCCAAATGGTTAATAGCTTTATGCCCTAGTGTAGATAAGAAAACTTCTGGCGAGCTATAAAACAATACAAATCTAGTATCGTTGTTATCAATTTCATGCTCTGTACTCATTAATTCTTCAATAGATAACCAACTTGCATCCACCTTTTCGTAAAATGCTAAACTGTTAAACAATGTTCCATCTATACCTGAAAATATTAATTTCATTATTTGGTTACCTTGACTATATGGATACTCATCTATTGACTCCACCTATTTACGACAATGATTTTCACTAAAAATCAGAATGACGTCTATACGACTTTTTATTAAAGAAGCGACCATCTAACTTTATAAGTTTTTACACCTAAAATCCTTTTCGACCAAGAAACTTCACAAGGTTTTCGGGAATGGAGCACTAAATTGTTGTTAATTTTCTAATACCCGAGTGTTCACCTCGGGTATATTCTTTCTTATATATTCTTATCTAATAAATTAAACTTTTTATTATTGCTAGCTGCTTTAATAACAAACCTTCATCTTGTCTACTTTCAACATTTAAACGAATTACAGGTTCAGTATTTGAGCTTCGGATGTTCAACC
>Ga0209396_1002947_pt1 | contig 17498 bp, 14 predicted proteins | sample GOMGulsemesocosm_6_FD_184638 | JGI IMG/M metagenome (GOLD analysis project Ga0209396, IMG submission 184638) | Methane-oxidizing microbial communities from mesocosms in the Gulf of Mexico - GOM8C Gulf of Mexico (SPAdes) (version 2) | ecosystem: Environmental > Aquatic > Marine > Cold seeps...
CTGCCGTGTGCCATCAATTACCAAACGGTCATTGCCTTTTCACCTCGAAACGATAATCGGGTGCAGGTTAGCGCCGTCGATTATGACGGTGAAATGGATGAGTTTGAGCTGAAGCATTCTATTGAATATAACAAAGCTAATTTATGGAGCAATTATATTCGCGGTGTCGTTAACGTGCTGTTAGAAAAACACACCAATCTTAGCGGCGTAAACATGGTTATTTCAGGTAATGTTCCCCAAGGGGCAGGACTGAGTTCTTCGGCAGCATTAGAAGTTGCTGTCGCTAAAGTTATGGCTAATGTTTCAGGCTTATCAGTGTCAAATGAATCTATTGCACTCATATCTCAGCAGGCTGAAAATGAGTTTGTAGGTTGCCAGTGCGGCATTATGGATCAGTTGATATCGGCTTGCGGTGAAGCAGACCATGCGCTATTAATCGATTGTGAAAATCTTGCAACGCAGCGTATTTCAATGCCAGACGATGTCGCCGTGTTGATCGTTAACTCAAACAAAAAGCGTGGCTTGGTTGATAGTGAATATAATTTGCGACGTGAGCAATGTGAAGCGGCGGCTAAACATTTTAATGTGAGTTTGTTACGCGCCGTTAATATCGATGATTTTGAGCAAGGAAAATCTGGCTTAGACGATGTGACAATGCGCCGAGCAAAACATGTGGTCTATGAAAACCAGCGCACGATTGATGCAGCAAAAGCGCTCAGTGAGTCGAACATGAAGGTGATGGGTCGCTTGATGCGCGAGTCACATCAATCAATGAAAAATGATTTTGAAATAACGACTTCTGAAATTGATTTCTTGGTGGATCTCATTAACGAAAAAGTAGGGGAGAACGGCGGCGCTCGAATGACGGGGGGCGGTTTTGGTGGCTGCGTCATTGCACTGATTCCTGTCGATGACGTTGAGCACATTAGTCAGCTAATTAGCGAGCAGTATCAGGCTAAAACAGGCCTTAAAGAGTCGGTTTATATTTGTCATGCCACGGCTGGTGTGCAGGTTATTGAGTAAATAAGCCATCAATCGAATAGTTAGACCGTTATTAACTTAACGGCTGCGATCGCTTCACTGTATTGGGATATGTGTATTTTAGAGATGCAACATTGATTGGCCTGCACGTAATGACGTTTGACTAATTCATTTAAGCGGTGCATCTCTATTTGATGACTGTATAAACAAGGATTTGATGATAGTGACTGCTCTATTGAATACACAAGTCCCAGTGAATCTACGATGTAGTCCTCTGTATCAATCGGTAGAAATGACTCAGCAATTAGTTCATTTAAGGCGTTAATATTGTCTAAGTATATTAGTTCGTCACAGACACTTAATTTAAATATGGCGGGCCAGGTTACAATCATTGACTTCATCGGTGCTGCGTTAATTTGTGTTGAATGATAGCAGGAAACAGGTAAGATCCTTCAAAATTATCGATTAAACGAGAAATCAATGCAAAAAATAGCGTTAGTTACTGGCGGTTCTAAAGGAATTGGTTTAGCCATAATTAAAAAATTTATGGCTCATGGTTATCAGGTTTTTAACTTGGACGTGGTACATGGTGACGTTGGCATCTTTAAGTCGTGTGATATGTCTGATTTAGAACAAGTTGCTGCAACGATTAAATCAATTGTGAATGAAGTAGGGCGCATCGACGTATTGGTCTGTAACGCTGGCGTTCATTTTTCGGCTAATATCGAAGACACAAATGAAGCCGATCTGGACCGTGTGTTCTCAATAAATGTGAAAGGTGCTTACGGCGCTATTCAACAATCATTGCCCATGATGAAACAACAACAGCATGGCGCAATCGTTGTCATCGCATCTGATCAAGCCATCATTGGAAAAACAAATTCGTTTGCGTATAACCTGTCAAAACACGCCTTAGCCTCTATTGCTAAAACGACTGCCCTTGATTATGCCAAATTCAATATCCGCGTTAATGCCTTATGTCCCGGCACCATAGAAACGCCTTTATATCATCAGGCTATTGATAAATATTGCGCAGAGTCTGGTGCGGATAAGTCACAAGTTCATCAAGAAGAAGCAGCACTACAACCTTTAGGACGCTTAGGTCAACCTGAAGAAGTTGCCAACTACGCTTACTTTCTTGCCAGTGATGATGCATCATTTATAACGGGAAGTTTACAAACTATCGACGGTGGTTATACGACAGGTTAGGTTTGACAGGTTATGAAATTTATTGATCCTCACATCCATTTGTTTGATGTGGCATTAGGTGACTACGGATGGCTCAAAGAAGAAAATCAGCCCAATTGGCCAGATAAACCGATTATTAATCGCTCATTTGATCAAGATGATCTTGTTGTCGACTCAACATTATCTCTGGCGGGATTTGTACATATAGAAGCTGGCTTTGATAATGAGCGCCCTTGGCGTGAAATTGCGTGGTTAGAACAACATGTCTCCTTGGCATTTAGTGCCATAGCAGGTGTGGATGTTACGTTAGATCCCGCTAAATTTAAGTTGATGATTAACAAGCTTACCCAATATAAAAGTGTCGTTGGCATCCGGCACATTTTTGACGAAGATGCGGTTGAGATACTCTCCCACAGAAATACATCAAGTAATTTACAATACCTTCAAATGCAGGGAATGATATTTGAAACGCAAATTATTGGCGATGATGATGCGGCTGTTGAGCATTACTGCGAAATGGCGTGGAAAAACCCACATCTGCAGCTGATTTTGGGACACGCTAACTTTTGCGGCGTTGATGCTCAAGCATTCTCGCCCTGGTTAATAAATATTGAGAAAGTAGCAAAAAATACCAATGTGATGATTAAAGCCAGTGGCTGGGAAATGATGGAGCGGGCTTATAGTTTTACTCATGTAGTAAAAGTGGTTAACGTATTAATTGAGGTGTTTTCGCCAGATAGAGTCATGCTAGCGAGTAACTTCCCATTAACATTATTTAGCCAATCTTATGCTGACTTATGGTCGAAATATGCTTCATTATCACTGCCTTCAGATATATTAGGTCAAGTTACTTTTGATAATGCAAAGCGAATCTACAAGTTATAAATGATGAAATCATAACAATGAACTTATAAGAATCTTAATGTTTACATTCCCCACTTAATTAACCAAAGTTACGTGGGGAGAGATTAACCAGCTTATTTAATGATTAAATGCGGAGAGCGATAGACGATCTCGTCATTTAACTCAATGCCCAAACCTGGCTCTTCTGATACTTTAAATTTACCATTTACTGGTTGAGGATCTTGAATACACAATTCTCGGTTCCATGCTTTTATAGCATAGGTATGATGTTCATGAATCAAGAAATTAGGAATAGCCGTTTCTAGATGCAGTGAAGCTGCCGTAGCTACGGGACCACCACAAACGTGGGCTTGAATACGAACATCAAACACATCTGCATAATCACACACCTTTTTAGCTTCGGTGAAACCACCACAAAGACCAATATCAGGCTGTAGAACGTCAATACTTTGATCTTCAAAGTAAGGACGCACTTGCCAGCGATTATACAAACGCTCGCCGCCGGCAATAGGCACATTGACTTTATCTGCGACCTTGCTGTGCAGTGAGTGGTTTAGATAGTTAACTGGCTCTTCGTAGAACATACAGTCAAACTCTTCAGCAATTTTTCCTATCTGTATGGCTGTTGTTGCGCCTGGCAAGCTATGACATTCAAAAATGATATCAACTTCATCACCGACGGCTTCACGAATAGCTTGCATACGCGCGCGGTATAATTTCATTTCACCGCGAGAAATAATCTTGGTACGATCGTAATAGGTTTCACCATCTTTGTTGTACATTATAGGGTCTACTTTAACCGCGTCATACCCTTGTGCAACGGCCTTTAATGCCGCTTCGGCATATTCTTCTGGCTGTGAAAGCGCTTTAAAATCTTTATCCCAATCAAATTGTAATTGTGATGCGTAAGTGCGCAGCTCAGCATTCACTTTACCACCTAACAACTGATAAACAGGCACATTGAGGGCTTTAGCTTTGATGTCCCAAAGGGCGGTGTCAATGGCGCTCATGGCTGAGTAAATGACTGGTCCACCGCCAAGTCCCCAAAAGCTTTCACGTAGCATACGAGCCCATAATTGCTCAGTTTGGAAAGGATCGTGACCGATAAGAAAGGCCTCAGCCATTTCCTTAATCATGTGCGCCGCTGCGCTATGGCCAAGATCGTAGGCTAGGCCTGCTTCACCAACGCCGCTGATGCCTTCATCAGTGTGGATCCGAATAAATACAGGATTCCATCCTTGACGATCTGGGCAATTTATATCAAAAACTTCAACAGAACTTACTTTCATTGTTCACTCCAACGTGAATAGGGTATTTATTAGAGAATAAAATCAGGGTTAATCTTATAAGCTTTGCGCAACATTGCTGGCCAACTCAATTGTCCACCTGTTGAGCCGCTATGAACGACATTCGCTTGTTTATAGATATTATCTTGAATGGATTGTTCAACAAGTTGACTTGGCTGACTTGTCGATTGTATTAAAACTTGTATTTCACAGGCGCGTTGCAGGTCATACATGCGCATAAATGCATCCCCAACAGTTGGACCCACCGTTAGTCCGCCATGGTTTACCAGCAACATATGATTAGTCATGCCTAGGTCGTCTTGCAATCTTTTACGCTCAGCATCGTTAACGGCCAAGCCTTCATATTGGTGATAACTTAAAGAGGCTAGAGAAAACATGGAGTACTGGCTATAAGGTAATAGGCCTTGCTTTTGCGTAGCTACTGTAATGGTTTCATTAGTATGTAAATGAATCACACAATGGGCATCGTCACGGACCTGATGAATGGCACTATGAATGGTAAAACCTGCCGGATTGATATCAAAAGGCGTGTCATCAATGATATTGCCTAATAGATCAACTTTAACTAAATTGGAGGCACACACTTCATCAAAGGTTAAACCAAAAGCATTGACTAAATAATGATCTGTGCCAGGAATGCGCGCCGACAAATGGGTATAAATCAAATCATCCCAGCCGAAATGACAGACAAGCTGGTAACAAGCGGCAAGGTCGATACGAATTTTCCATTCTTGCTCACTAACTTTTGATTTCAAATTAAGATTTGGTAATTGCTGCACAAGTTGGCCTTGATTCAAAGAGAGTTTCTAGTATTGAAGAATAAACGTCGATACCAGTTAAGGCAAGACTATTACGTTATATAGTAGGGCCGTAATTATGGTCTCGGCTAATAAAACAGCGATATGAACAAGGGCGGTCTGATGAGTAAAAAGCACTTGACTATTTATCACTTAGGCTTATAATTCTTGCAGCTTAAAGGTAAGACCTATATTTATGTATCAAAACGTGTGCTTTTTGTATATCGTCCTGTTTAATAAGTAATAGCAGCACTTTCAGCCTAATTATCTCATTTTGAGATCTCATTACTCTATATTGAATAGGAATATATATTATGTCTACTCCAACTACTGGTACAGTAAAATGGTTTAACGAAGCTAAAGGTTTCGGTTTCATCGAGCAAGAGAACGGTCCTGACGTTTTCGCACATTTCCGTAACATCTCTGGCGACGGTTTCAAAACTCTTGCTGAAGGCCAAAAAGTTGAGTTCGTTGTTACTGACGGCCAAAAAGGTCCTCAAGCTGAGAACATCAAAGCACTATAATTAACCCTGGTTAATTAAATGCAAATAGAAAGATAAAACTTCGGTTTTATCTTTTTTTTTGCCTAAAATTCCCTTCCTATCTAAATTCACTAATTATCAAAATAGTTCTTTACAGCGCGTCATAAATCTCTACAATCGCCGTCGTTTATACAGCACAAATAATACGATTTATTACACGACTTTAAATGCAATTTTGTCATATAACTTGCCTTAATCTTTCAAGTAGTAGTAAAGTATTGGTATGTACATATATTAACCAGTAGGTTGTATTTGATAACTATCAAGTAATGGGTGTTATTGTTTGAATAAACAAACATATAACCGTCAATAACCTCTAATGAACTGGAAAAACTTGTGACTTCAACGCCATTTTCGCAGCGCCGTAAATTTATTATTAGTTTAGGTAAAGCACTTCACAAATTTGGTACACCCGCTTATCGTCTTGAGGCGCATCTTTTGAATGTGACGTCAATATTAGGTATGGGCGGTTCATTTATCGTTACACCAACTTCACTTACCTTTGCTATTTGGCAACTGGGAGAGCATGAACAACAACAGTTGTACGTGGTGAGAGTTAGTCCCGGCGAATTAGATTTAGGTTCATTAGCGCGTACCGATGAGTTAGTAGATGAATTGGCCAGTGGCCAGCGGTCATTAATGGAAGCCATTGATCGACTCGAAGATATTAAGACTAAGCCGGAACCCTACGCACATTGGATGTCATTTTGTGCCTTTGGAATTTCTGGTGGTGCATTCGCAATGCTGATGGCAACAAGCTGGAATGACGTTATATGGTCGTTATTGATGAGCCTTGTTGTTTATCTTTTTGTCTATTGGGCGTCAATTTCCAAAGGTGTCGCCAAAATGCTTGAGCCCTTGGTGTCACTAGTCTCAGCGTTTATGGTAACGGGCATCATGCATTTGGACCCGCATATCAATACCTCTTTGGTGGTTCTTTCGAGCATCATTGCCTTTATTCCTGGCTTAGCGCTTACCTTGGGTTTACGTGAGTTAGCTGCACGTGATTTAACATCTGGTACAGCGCGGATCATGGATGCGATCATGTTATTGTTTAAGCTTTACTTTGGCGCCGTATTAGGATTTGCCATTGGCGATCATGTGTGGGGAAGTGTGAGCTTTGTACAACCTGACACAGTCCCTAGCTGGACAGCGTGGGTAGCTGTCTTATTGTTGGGTGCGAGCTTAGTGGTGATGTTTAAGATTCGCTTAAAAGATTCACCATGGGGTATCATTTCAGGCTTTATCTCTTTTACGGCTAGTTCGTTTGCAGCGGTGTACTTTGATGTCGCCTTAGGCGCATTTTTTGGTGCATTTTGTGTTGGCATTTACAGCAATTTATATTCACGCATTTTTAACGCTCCCGCAATTTTAGTATCGCTGCAGGGCTTAGTTATATTGGTGCCTGGAAGCAAGGTATATATAGGATTAAACACTGTTGTTTCTGGGCAGCAAATGATTGCTGTTGATTCAATAGGAACGCAATCATTCTTGATATTTATGTCGTTAGTTGCTGGGCTTATCTTCGCCAGTGTTGTGCTCAAACCTTCTCGTTCATTATAAAACGTAAACCTATCACTATTTGTCTTTTTGGTTAAACGAGCTCGGTAATAATTCAACACCGACAAGTTTTGCCAGCTTGACTAATAAAGGAATAGTGATGGGTGCAAAGGGGAGAATAGCAAAAACACCAAGGCCCAGCCCTTTGAGTAAATCAAAAAATTGAGTATGGGCAATCGCCAAATCCTGTTTGTTGGCTTGGCCTTTTAGACCTTTGCCATAAATTTCAAACATTTCCTTAGTTTCTTGCTTCTCTTGGGCTAAGGCAATTTTTAAATCAAGCATCGAACGTTTAAAATTGTTGCGCATGCGCCGAGCCTGAATCTTGCTGACACGGACTGGGGCACGATGTATCTTTTTTAGATGCTTCATTCTATCCTAATAAATACAAGTTTAAGTGATTGATTTAATCAGTATTTTTGAATTTCGTTGAAAGTTGTACAACACTTGCTTCTCTACAGGCAGTTGTTCAATTGTAACGGGGTTAAATCCGCGTTCTCTAAACCAATGGATAGAGCTAGTTGTTAAAACAAATAGCTTTTTCAAACCCAACTTTCTTGCTTGATTGCTAATTGCATTTACTAACGCATCACCGCGAGAGGCTTTACGATACGCAGGATGTGTAGCAACGCAAGCCATTTCGCCCGATTGCCCATCTTTTGCTGGATATAACGCCGCACATCCGATGACTAGGCCGTCGCGTAAGACGATAGTATATTTGTTAACTTCCATTTCTAACTGTTCTCGGGAGCGTTTAACTAACAGACCTTGCTCTTCGAGGGGGCTAATTAAGTCCATGATACCACCAATATCATCGATGGTCGCTTGGCGTAATTGTTCAGCGCTTTCCATCACAACCTGTGTACCAATTCCATCACGTGAAAATAACTCCTGCAACAGGGCGCCATCTTTTTGGTAACTCACAAGGTGGCTTCGCTCCACACCGGCTTTACATGCTGTGATGGCTGCGCGTAAATATATTGCCGTACCTGTCATCAACTTACCGCTGACTTGATGTTGTTCAAGGCAGCGCTGAGCTTCACTTGGTAACAATTCATCTAGCACTTCACCTTCATCTGATAACACACCATGCTCTGAGCAAAAGCCAATCATTTTGTCTGCATTTAATTTAACTGAAATTTGGGTCGCCACTTCTTCAGCGCTAAGGTTAAAGCTTTCTCCTGTGGCTGAATAGCCAATGATACTCACCAGAACAATGGCATTTTGTTCAAGCTGACGCGCTATTCCATCAACATCAATGCGCCGTACTTTGCCAGTATGACAAAAGTCGATGCCGTCACGGATCCCAATCGGCTGCGCTGTAATAAAATTTCCGCTAACGACATTAATTTTAGCACCTTGGGTTGGCGTATTAATTAAGCCCATAGACAGTTGTGCATTGATTTCAAACTGTAATTGGCCGACTACCTGTTTAATGATATTAAAAGATGCATCATTGGTAATGCGTTGCTGTTGATGAAACGCGGTAATGATATTTTTTCCCTGCAGGGCAGTTTCTATTTGTGGTCGGGCCCCATACACAACGACTATCTTGATGCCTAGTGAGTTTAATAGGGCTATATCGTTAACGATATTTGAAAAATTAGGATGAGCGATACATTCTCCGCCCATCATAATGATAAAGGTTTTGCCGCGATGAGCGTTAACATAAGGCGCGGATTGACGGAACCAATTGACTAAATCTGTAGTACGGTGCACCAAGGTAAACTTCCTTTAATGGGCGTGTATTTTATTGCTTAAAACGTAACAAAAATTGATTTAATAAACGAGCGCTATTTTCACTATATTGCTGATGGCTGTCATAAATAGTGAGTGATCGGGCAATTAACGGTGCGGTGTTGTCTTTTTCAGCGGCCAAGGTATAGGTTAATACAGTGAGTTTTGCCTTACCGCCTTTTAACGTGATGAGTTCAAGGCGCTCTATCATCACTAAATTCAGTGTGTCAGTAATGGCTTGTATTTGTTTTAAAGCATGAATAGGCAAGAGCAGATACAGTAGGCCATTAGCTGTCAATAATTGGCTGCAACGGGACAATAATTGATGGTAGTTCAACGTATCAGTATGACGCGCGCTACTTTTAATGACATCATCATTTTTCAGGTGATTGTCAAAAAATGGTGGGTTAGAAATAATAAGATCATAACTATCATTAGTGTCAAACGCATTAAAGTCACAATGGTGCATGTCAATATTGTGAGACCACTGTGACTGAGTGAAATTTTCTTTGGCTTCAATAGCACTGTCTTCAATGAGTTCTAGTGCTGTTACATGCTGTGCGCCTAATTGCATCGCCATTAAACTTAATAAGCCAGTGCCACTGCCAACATCAAGAACACGAGGGCTGCCCTTAATTGGTATCATGGCACCAAAGATCAAGCTGTCAGTGCATACTTTCATGGCATTTTTGTGTTGGGTAATTGAAAACTGCTGTAATTTAAAAATCGACATTGTGTTTTTTCAGTTGTTTTATCCAATAACGATTTGGATTAAGTTGGTCTAATAATGATTGGCTCATTGGCATGGGTTCATTTAACAGCTGACATGCTAAAATCTCCCCCAGCAGCGGAGCTGAACAAATGCCTCGTGAACCTAGGCCACCGAGCATAAATAAATTGGTGTGCACAGGGGATAACGGATAGCTTGAAGCAGGTTTACCTTTATTTAAATCATGGTAAAGAGTGCGGGTTTCATCATAATGCGGCACGGCGCCAACCAATGGTAAATGATCTTTAACACTCATGCGTACACCAACTTTCCCACCTGCAATTTGATCTGATAACACTGAACCTTCGAACAGCTCAGGTAAATCTGTGCTTAGCTTACTTAGATTTTGTTCATGCTCATGAGTATTAACGTCATAATCGCAAGTATCACGATTAAAACTGGCGCCAACACAATGAATGTTGTTAGCTGCGGGAGTTATATACCCTTGATAACACAGTACCGTTTTAAGGTGGGAGCTTTGCTTGGTCGCATTTAAATGAGTGACTTGTCCTGCTGTTGCATAAAACGGTAGACGCTGTGTTTGCACAAAGTTTGATAAGTGATGACCATTAGCCAATACAACAATAGGGGCATCCAATGTTGTCTTATCATTACATTTAAGCTGCCACTGGCCTTGTTGGGCATTCAATTGTAACAACTCTGTCTCATAAATTATCTCAAGCAAATTTGATTCTTGTGCTTTGCTGAGGATGTGTCGAGTCATCAGTAGCGGCGATAACCAGCCAGCTTCACTAAAAAACAATCCAGTTTGTGCGATCGAAAGCCCGGCTATTTGCGTGGCTTGTTCCATCGATAAGGGACTCACCAACTGCTCGGGGAATATTTTTGATTGGAATAATTTGGTTTGCGCTCGTTGTATTTTTTCGTCATATGCAATTTGTAGAACACCGCAAAAGTCGCCACTTTGCGGGTCTGCTTGAACAAATGGGCGGTAAATAGAGCGGCCAAAACAAAACGCCTGACTGTAAAAAGAGGATAAATGATCATGATTGTTATTGATTAACGGATAAAACCCTCCTTGTTTATTACCCGAAGCGCCTTGTGCTATTTGAGTATCCTTACAGATAAGGCGACATTTTATTTGGCGGTTGGTCAGTGCCAATATAAGGTTAGCACTGGCTATGCCGCCGCCAATAATAGTAACAATAGGGGGTTGCTCATTGGATATTGTCAGAGCAGGACGATGAAACCACGGATTTAGGGCGCTGATTTTAGCGCTGCGATTATAACGGCCAGTAATCATTTCCCGCTTTTTGCCAAAGCCTTTGACCTTGGTTATTACAAAACCTGCTTCAATTAACCCTCGCCTTACATCGCCAGCTGCCGTGAAAGTGGCCAAAGAGGCATTGTCGGTGGATAACTTAGCCATATTATTATAAAGCGGCTGATTCCACATCTCAGGGTTTTTACTTGGGGCAAAGCCATCTAAAAACCAAGCATTAACCAGTCCATTCTCATTGTGACTTATTTGGGTGATGGTATCGTTAATATCTCCAATCCAAAGATCAAGAATTATTTGAGCGCCATTATTACCTGCTGGAAGTGAAAGTCGGTGACAACCGCCTACTGGTAGTGGGTATTTGCTCTGTAATTGCACAGCATGTTGTTGCAATTGAGGCCACCGGTCATGTGATGACTTCAAATCAGTTGTCGTTAATGGGTATTTCTCAAAACTGGTGAAGTAGAGCCGGCGAAGGGGGTGATTGGGATTGGATAGCCTAAACGATTCAAAGGCTTGCCAAGTCACTAGAAAATTGAGCCCACTGCCAAAACCTGTTTCACCAATAACATAAAATGATTGGGTAGTGGCTTGCCATTGCTCAAGCAGGGCATTTTGCTCGATAAAGACATAAGATGATTCTGCCAAGCCATCGGTTGTTGAAAAATAAATGTCCCCAAATAGGGCTGAGGTGGGTTCCCCTTGTTCATTCCAACTCAAATCAGCGGTAATGATTTGATTTTGTGCTTTTTTTTGCAATCGTTTAATACTCTCGATGGTTTATGTGCGGTAGTATATCAGTAATATTATTATTTATAGTGAAAGCTGACCACTAAGGTAGTAGAAAGTTATTACAATGCTGGCAGTTTATGAGAGAACAGGATTTAAAATGAAACGTGCAGTAATTACAGGTTTAGGTGTTGTATCAAGTATTGGTAACAACGCAGAAGAAGTTACGCAGTCGCTTCGCAGTGGGCGCAGTGGCATTAGTTACTCTGAGCAATTCAAAGAGATTGGCTTACGTAGCCACGTTTGGGGTGATATTAATTTGGACCCAAGTGAGTTTATTGACCGTAAAGCATTACGTTTTATGGGCAATGCAGCGGCATATACGTATGTAGCTATGCAGCAAGCAATAGATGACTCGAAACTAACACCAGAAATGGTGTCGAATTTCAGAACGGGTATCGTTGCTGGTACTGGTGGTGCATCATCAAGTGATCAAGTGATCAGTGCTGATAAATTGCGTGCTAAAGGCGTTAAGCGCGTTGGCCCTTATTTAGTACCAAAAATTATGTCTAGTACTGCCTCTGCAACGTTGGCTACACCGTTCAAAATTAAAGGTATTAACTATTCAATCAGTTCAGCCTGTGCAACTTCTGCACATTGTATTGGCCACGCTGTTGAACAAATTCAACTTGGCAAGCAAGACATCGTTTTCGCTGGTGGTGGTGAAGAAGTCGATTGGACATTAGCCATGGGCTTTGATGCGATGGGCGCTCTTTCAACGAAATACAATGAAAGCCCTGAAAAAGCATCTCGTACTTACGATGCTAATCGTGATGGTTTTGTTATTTCTGGCGGCGGCGGCATGGTTGTTGTTGAAGAACTAGAACACGCATTAGCACGTGGTGCTCATATTTATGCTGAAATCGTTGGCTATGGCGCAACGTCTGATGGATATGACATGGTTGCCCCTTCAGGTGAAGGCGCAATTCGTTGTATGCAACAAGCTATGGCAACAACGGATGGTGACATTGAGTATATCAATACTCATGGTACATCAACGCCAGTTGGTGATGTTAAAGAGCTTGGCGCAATTAAAGAACTCTTTGGCGATAATGTCCCAGCCTTTGGTTCTACTAAATCTTTAACTGGTCATGCACTAGGCGCTGCGGGTGTTCATGAGGCTATTTATTCATTGCTAATGATGAAAAATAATTTCATCGCGCCATCAATTAATATTGATGAACTTGATGAAGAAGCAAATGGCCTGCCAGTTGTTAGAACTTTAAAAGAGCAATCATTAACGACGTTAATGTCTAATAGCTTTGGTTTTGGCGGCACAAACGCAACGTTAATTTTCAAGAAATTTGATAAATAAACGCGTAATGATGTAGCAAACTTATGTGAAATAAAAGGTCAACTTTGGTTGGCTTTTTTTTTGCCTGGTATCAGTGTAAACAGTCGATTGATTTTTGATAACATGCTGTTTTTAAGTGGAGAATTTGATAGACTTTGCTGCAATTAAATCGAGGTAGAATGTTGTAATGATAAATGTGTTGGCCGATGAGAATATGCCGTATGTCACCGAGTTATTTGGTGATTTCTCTAATATTGTTTTCAAAGGCGGGCGCGATATCACGGCGCAAGACCTAGTGAATGTCGATGTTTTGTTGGTGCGTTCTATCACCCAAGTTAATGAAGCGTTATTATCACAAGCAAACAAGCTAAAATTTGTTGGTTCTGCAACGATAGGGACAGACCATATTGATAAAACTTTTTTGAACAATGAGGGTATTGAGTGGAGCAGCGCACCAGGTTGTAATGCAATTGCTGTTGCGCAATATGTGCTTAGCGCGTTAATAAACATAAGCGTTGGCCAACAATTTGAACTCAAGGATAAAACAGTCGCAATTGTTGGTGCTGGCAACATTGGCAAACAACTATCACGTGTCTGTAACGCGTTATCTATTAATCATTTCTTTTGCGATCCATTTGTACAAGCGACAGGAGCTGATGGTGATTATCGTTCAATGGATGAGGTGCTTGAAGCGGATATTATCTCTTTGCATGTGCCAATTACGACCACTGGCGAGCACCCGACTTATGAACTTTTCGATGCGGCGCGATTGGCCCAGTTAAAAACAGATGCCATTTTAATTAATAGTTGTCGCGGTGACGTTGTTAATAACGATGCATTAAAAGAACATATTGAAAATAATCCAAAATTTACGGCCGTTATTGATGTCTGGCAGCATGAACCTGTAATCAACCATGACTTGCTGCGCGTCGTGCAAATAGCGACGCCGCATATAGCGGGTTATAGCCTCGAAGGAAAAGCGCGGGGCACTTTTATGCTCTATCAAAAGTGGTGTCAACTAAGCAATCAAGTTGTTGAAAAATCACTCGACTCACTAATGCCGCTGACGAATGTGAACAGTGTCACATTACAAACTGATATCAATTTAAATGATATAAAACAGCTGGTTAGAATTTGTTATGACATTAGAGATGATGATGACTTAATTAGGCACTTTGGAAAGTCAGCTAAAGGCTTTGATAATTTACGAAAACAGTATAAAGTGCGCCGCGAATTAAGTGCATTAACGGTTAACGCAAGAAGCGACAAAGATGTTGCGTTATTAGCTGAACTCGGGTTTAGCAGTTTTAAGGTTTAGAGGAAGCAAAGTATGTCAGAATTATTTAATATTGGTGTTGTTGGAGCAAATGGCGCTGTAGGCAAAGCGATCATCGAGATCCTTGAAGAACGTGATTTTCCTATTGAACGCTTAACCGCTATCGATGTTGATGTAAGCGATGATGCTACTGCATTATTTAAGAGTAAATCTGTTGCGATCAAAGAAGCTAAAGATGTAGATTGGACTTCACTTCATTTAGCTTTCTTTTGTCATAGTGACGAAGTATCACTTAAATTTGCACCTTTAGCTGCAGATGCTGGTGTTGCGGTGATTGATAGTACAAACGCGTTTAATCAACGTCCTGATATACCGATGGTTATTCCGCATATCAATGGTAATGCCATTGGTGATTTTAGAAATGCAAATATCATTGCTAGCCCTGCCGCCAGTGTGGTTCAGTTATGGACAGTACTTAAGCCTATCTATGATAACGTTGGCATTAGCCGCGTGAATCTAATGTCGCACCATTCCGTATCGAGTGCCGGCGATTTAGGTATTAAAGAATTGGCTCGCCAATGTGGATTGCTTCTTAATGGTATGGGTGTAGAAGACAACCCGTTTTCATCTCAATTAGCTTTTAATATGCTGCCTATTGTTGGTGTTGAACTTGAGAATGGTTCGACTGATATTGAAGAGGCTGTGAGTAGCCAAACTAACAAACTACTTGGCGATGACTCGGTGATGATTAACTCTACAGCAGTGATGACACCAGTATTTTATGGCATGGGTCAAAGTGTTAATGTTGAAATGAGCCAACCTACTGACGCTGACCAAATACGCCAGTGGTTTGATGAAGTTGAACAGATTGAGATTGATGGTGCACATACTCCTACTCAAATCGATGACGCATCAGGTACTGATTTCGTGCACGTAGGACGTTTACGCACTGATAACTCACATCCTAATGGCATTAACTTTTGGAGCGTGAGTGATAACATTCGCACCAGCAGTGCACTAAACAGTGTCAAAATTGCAGAAACACTAATTCGAGATTTTTACTAACTTCTAATCTCAATTCATTAGTTAAAACAGCGCCTTTATTTTTCGGAATAAGGGCGTTTTTTATGATTGTTAGAATTATGCTTGAGTTAACCCGCTGATGGCATCGATATTGCTGATATAAATTAGAAATTAGCCGATAATTTGACTATTAATTAAGATGAGTAGACATTAAGCACTTGGCTAAAGTTTTTTAGCTGATAATATAACGTGCTAATAACTTGATAAAAAATTAGTATCTGTGCAATTTAGGCCGTGCTAAGCCATTTATTGGTTGTACAAAAATATTATAAAAATCGGTTGGTTAACAAACCAATGAACAAGGGACCATGATGGACTTTTTGAATCGTTTTCTAACAGCTTGTATTTGCGTTGTTATACCTTTAATTTTTATGAGTGAATTAAGCGCTCAGCCAATTGAATTAGTTGGACCAAAAAATAAGGTGGCAAATAAAAACAGAGCGGCCGTTTATGGCCCTGTAAAGTCAACTGATACACTTTGGCGTATTGCATTTAACCATAGACCGGATCCCAATTTAACAATCGATCAAGTGATGATTGCTGTTTTTATGGCAAATCCACATGCATTTAAAAATAACGATATTCATTCAATTACTGATGGCACAACGATTACTATTCCATCGCCAAAAGATATTGCTACAATTTCTGATGTCGCGGCTAAATTACGCATTGCTAACAATGCGCAGCTAAAGACCTCTGTCAATCGTAATCCTGCTGCACAACCCAAACCCGTTGAAACAGCGCCTGTTGTAAACAAGCCTGCAGTTGTAACCCAGCCCTATCAAGACCAGCCGATTGAAGACACAACTTTAGTTAATAATGATGTTCAACCAAAACCGGTCGTTGATAATACTGCTGCTCAATCTTCTCAATTAGCGATTGCTATGTCAGACATGCAACTGTTAATCAAAGAAAACGAAGAGCTTCGTGATCAAATTAGCGGATTAGATAAGAAACTTGCTGAGATGCAAACGCAAGAAGCACTGGATCTACAAGCGCATGATGAATTAGCGCAGTTAAAAGAAGCAATGGCAGCCATTGAATTAGCCAAAGATACTGAGCATAGCTCTATCTTCAATAATGGCTGGGTTGTAGCAACCTTAGCCAGTATTCCTTCAGTCGCCTTATTAGGAGGGCTATTTTTCTGGTTAAGCCGTCGTAACAAGGGGATCGTTGAGCCGCCGGAAGAAACTAAGCCATTAGAAATAGAAGTCGAGGCAGAACCTGATCTAGAGATCGAAGATGATGTGTTATCTGAAGAGATTGATGATGACTTGTTGATTGGCGACGATGATGATGATTTGCTTGAAATTAGTGACATAGATGATTTAAGTGACTTAGATGACCTTGCAGATTTGGATGACGATTTACTCTCGGGTGATGAAGAGTTATTAGTACCAACTGACCTAGAAGACGTACAGCTCGATGATACTTCGGTCGTTGAAGAAGCGCCAGATGACAATATTTTAGCTCAAGACGATTTAGAAGCGCTATTATCTCAAGCCGATGAGCTAGAACCTGAAACAGGTGATGATTCTTCAGATGATATTGTCAGCGCCGATGACTTGGATGCATTGTTAGCTCAGGCTGACTCATTAACGAACGACAGCGATGAAGACGGTGACGACACCGTCGGTGATGATGATATTGATGCACTGCTAGATCAAGCAAATGATGCGGTTGCAGATGATGACATTGACGCGCTGTTAGATGAAGCCAATTCACCTGTTGGTGAAGATGACATCGACGCATTGCTAGAAGAAGCTAATGCACCTGCTGGTGAAGATGACATCGACGCATTGCTAGAAGAAGCCAATGCACCTGTTGGTGAAGATGATATCGACGCATTGTTAGAAGAAGCCAATGCTCCTGTTGGTGAAGATGACATCGACGCATTGCTAGAAGAAGCCAATGCACCAGTTGGTGAAGATGACATCGACGCATTGCTAGAAGAAGCCAATGCACCAGTTGGTGAAGATGACATCGACGCATTGCTAGAAGAAGCCAATGCACCTGTTGGTGAAGATGACATCGACGCATTGCTAGAAGAGGCCAATGCACCAGTTGGTGA
>Ga0209396_1002948_pt1 | contig 17486 bp, 18 predicted proteins | sample GOMGulsemesocosm_6_FD_184638 | JGI IMG/M metagenome (GOLD analysis project Ga0209396, IMG submission 184638) | Methane-oxidizing microbial communities from mesocosms in the Gulf of Mexico - GOM8C Gulf of Mexico (SPAdes) (version 2) | ecosystem: Environmental > Aquatic > Marine > Cold seeps...
AATAAATGGCAGGGGCGGAGAGACTCGAACTCCCAACCATCGGTTTTGGAGACCGCTGTTCTACCAATTGGAACTACGCCCCTGCAAAGTGGATTGTCATTATACTGAGGAAGCAAGTGAAAACAAGAGTAAAAGATGATCAAGTTGCTTTTTATATGCAATTATTTAAAAATAACACGTTTTCGACTCTAAAAACCCATACATAAATGCATATATTCTTGGTATATACGACTATTTACAGATAAAAAAGAATTAAACTAAAATATAAATAATTTTTAATAATCCAAAAACGACATTAACACCTTTAAATTTATTTTTCTTTTAATAAATAAAGAAGGTCCTCACAAGCTAATTCTATATTTAAATAAAATTGATTCTATCGCTGTATTCGGTTTTAGCATCATTGAAGTAGATCACATTGCAACTAAAGGAGAAAAGTATCTAGACGATGATTTAATTTTAAGCGACCGAATATTGGTTTGGAGATCTTGCTTCAATTCGCTTGGGATTAGGTACTAAGCTAGGTGATGATAGTGGTGATATTAAGTCAGCAACTCTATTAACCAGCATACGTTTTTAGTACTTAAATTATATAACAAAAAACTGTTTACTTAAGTTTATATAAACAGTTAATCTTGATGTATATTTTATTCATATTATTATTTGAAACCGCAACCATGAAAAAAATCTTATTATTTAGCTTTATATTCATATGCCAATTTGCCAATGCAAGTACAAGTAAAGATGACATTTTAAAAGTCATGGCAATGCAACAAGATGCTTGGAATCAAGGTAACATAAAGCAATATATGCAAGGATATTGGCAATCTGAAGAATTAAAGTTTGTTGGTAAAAATGGCATTAAATATGGTTGGGAAAACACATTTAAAAACTATATTAAAACGTACCCCGATAAAGCAACCATGGGGAAATTGACATTTAATGTGCTAGAAGTAAATGTAAATGGTGACTCTGCTTTTGTTTTAGGTAAATGGTCTTTAAAGAGAAAAGCAGATAACCCAAAGGGCTATTATTCGCTTTATTGGAAGAAAATCAATAATGAGTGGCGCATTGTAATAGATCATAGTAGCTAAGTGTAGGCTGGTCTTTAGCCGCGAGAAGCTTTATCAAGCTTCTCAAATAAAAAACGGAGCACATGCTCCGCTTAATTTAGTATAAACATTCAACCAAAGAAGCTGATTAATCCCAGCCTTCATCATTAAACAAACCACTGCTCACAGCCATGGCTTCTACTATCTCAGCAAAGCCTGTAGCGAAGTCAGGCATCATTTCGAACATTTGATGACTCATAGTTTCTAAATGCGTATTTTGCTCTTGTGCTTGCTCTTGGGCATTCGATTCATTCGCAAAGTAGCTTAAACAACTAATCGCCATGGCAAAAGCAGATCTAAGCTCAATATCAATATTTTCACAGCCTAACAAGTCACCAGCATAATCGATACCGCGAGCGAAACCTTTACTCCAGTTATGCAATGCGCTGTCATGTGTAAAATTAACTGCTACATCATAATCAAGCGCTAATGATTTAGGGAATTGAAATCCTGTTTCAAATATATCTGTGCTTAAATGGTTATAAAGTGCCATCAAAGCAAATAATTTATCATCGCTAAGAGATGATAAATCTCCCGCCAATACTTCATTTAACCAAACTTCATCTTCAACAGGTGTTGGTGCACAAATAAGTGCAAATAAAAAACCTTCTACGCAAGGTAAGTTCATTGCTTTGCTTGAAGTTTTATCGCCATTTAACCAGTCAGCTAATAAATTTAATTCTGTTGGTGTTAAGTTAAGTTCTTGCAAGTATCACCTTTCTTTAATTTATTAAATATGTCATTACAGACTTACTTTATAACGACCTTGTGGATCAGGTCGGCCTAAAAATTTAACAGCGTCATGTACATCTTTTGGCATATTTGCTTTTGGTTTGATAAAACCATCAACTGTGAACTTGTTTTTTGCTGCTAATACAATATCGAGTTGCAAACCTAAGTCATTTTCTTTACTAACTGCAAATGTAACTTCACCTGATTTACACTTGCCTTTTGCTGCAAGTTCATCAATTGCAAACCAGCCTGATAACCCTTGAATTTTTAGCTGCTGTGTTGAAATATCTGCATTTAGCATTTTACAATAAGGCTCACCTAACTGATACTCCTTCACTTTTACAGTGATACGCCCTTTTGCATTTATTGGTAACGGTAAGTTTGCTTGTGCCATTAATAATGACACTGGTGCTCTTACATTCGCATTACTCACCCTTAACTCTTTTGATAATAAACCAAATTTGATAGTACCTTTACCTGAATACTCATCTTTTTGACGTATATTGCCAAATTTTATATCAGCAACTAGATTAATCATAAGCAACGAACTTGCACTAATTGACCAACTAAGATTATTAAAAGTTTGTTCTTGGTTTCTATCCTTAAAGCGAAGCTGAGTGACAGAACCTTGCCAAAGAGAGCCGGATACTGCCCCTAAACTAAGTTGTTTTGGTAAATACGGTTTTGCCATAGAAACAGCTATATTTGCAGGCATAAAATGTAAAACAAAAAAGATAAAAGTCAGTAAAAATACGAACGTTAATCCAACTGTTTTTTTTATATTTTTCATTATCATTATTTCTCTAAAATCAACTGGCTCACTTTTACATAACCCGTATTGTCATCTTTGCTCATATCTATTTTTTCAATAGTGATCTGATGTTTTTCTACCAATAGTGTTAACCAATCAACTAACTTATTAAACTCAACACTTTCAATTGTTAAACGAAGTGTATTATCTTTCGGCTGCATTTTACTAATCACTATTTGGTATTTATTACGTGTATTATTAACTACTTGGCTTAAACTACCAGAACTCATGCTTGCTTTAGGATCTGCTTGTTTAATCTTAGCAATGCTAGATTGCATCCATAAAGATAAATCCTGTTGCTTATTTAGCTCTTTTGTAGATGTATCAATCGCGTTATTTAAAGGCCGCCAAATTCCCATCATAAAAATAAAAATAACAAAGATACCGCCAGCTATCATTAACAGCTTTTGTTCTTGCTCTTTAAGTGATTGCCAATACTCTAATACTGCTTTCATAATTTATTTTCCTGGCTCAAGATTGACGGCTGACTTTAACTTCACCAACAACATTATCACCATCATTATTAAGTGATCCCTGAGATACTTTTAAGCCTTGTTTTTCTAAAATTGACTTCACCTTGCCAAAAGTTTGAAAATCTTTGCCTTTTGCTCTTAATCTAATTTCATTTCGCTTTATATCATAACGCAAAGAATCAGGTGTAAACTCGTCAACCTGTTTAAAAACAACAACAAGTTCATTCATAAGCTCCAAGAAGCCAGCATCACTGCCTCCTTCAATCTGCTTTAAACGATTTTTAAGTTGATTTTTAATTAGATGAGGACGTACTTTAGCACCTGGAAAAGCTGATTTATATTGTTCTATTACGCTTTGTTTAGCCAAAGTGACTTGCTGATCTAGCTGATAAACTTGAACCCCTTTTAAGCCCAAAGTTAACAGTAATGCAATTGATGCCGCAATAGCGGGTGCACGCCAAGCTGGCCTTAGTATATTATTTTGTTTCTTAACCTGATAATCACCCTGTAATAAATTAAAAGAGTGATTTTTTAGTTGCTTTGCAAATATCGCTAAAGGTAAATCAAATTGTGATTCTTCTGACTCTAAGGTTAAATCATTTATTCCACTTAATTGCTCGCTCGGACTAAAGTGTTTTAAAGCATCTACTTTGATAGCACTTATATAAGTACTTAACCAGTCAGATTCAACCTGAGCAATTTGCCAATCAGTTGTTTTAACTAGCCATTGATTATCTAATGCAATTGCAGAAGCTTTGTCCATTTCATATGGTAGTAACAAAGCATCAGGTAAGACTTTTTGTGGTGTAAGTTGATATCCAGCCAAACACTCTAGCCAAGTCTCAAACCAAGCTTTATTTAAGATAGCAACCTTAATACCATGCTTTGTTTCTTCACCTTGCAACTCTTGAAAAGGCTCAGCCGTTGCAATATATAAATCATCTAAATCACAGGCTAAGTCATCCTCAATAATATAAGGCAAAGCTTGTTGTAATTTGCGATTCCATTTTGCTGGTAGTATTACTTTTTTTAATTGCACATCGGCAGCAGGTAATAAAGCAACAAACTGACGATTAATTGCCTTATCCGTTAAATTTGCTAATTCACTGGCATTTTGTAACTCGCCACTAGCGATGATTTCTTGTTCTGAATCAGAGTAAATTAACCAATGTAATTTATCTGCTTCATTATGACCTAAACGTATTATTAGAGTTTCACTCATCTACGCCGCCTCCAAATTTACGTGCCAATATACTGACTTTGTTATCTTTTATTTTCATCACAGATGTCATTCTAAATCGACTTTCGGCAAATGTTGTATTTGCTATAAGTTGGAAATATTCACTATTTACAACAAACTGTTTATCATTTTTTTTCAATTTCTTTGGTAGTTTTTCATTTGCATCGCTCACAAACTTATCAATATCACTCCAACCCTCAGGATCTCTTTCTGCCAAAATTTGTTCTGCAATGTCTGTTTCTGTTTCAAGTAGAGCGGCTAATAAACTTGCCTGCTCTGGCAGTATTGTATTTACATTAATTTCAAACAGATCAGAGTCTGGAATAATACATATATACGGTAATAACCTTTCAACAATAAGCGGATTAAAACCTTTAATTGTACGTAACTCTGATATTGATGCTAAATAATGATTGGCTGTCAAATATGGTATTTCTCGCGATAAGTACTCATCTTCTTCCGCGCCTTCCGGTCGACGATTATCATCTTTATCAATCCAATCCAATAAAGTATCCGCAAGCTCATCTTGAGTATTTTCAAGTGGTAGGCTATCTGTATTATCCAGTTTTTCTAATAACCTTAAAAAAACACCGTGAATTTGAGGAACTTTATCTGATTGACTGGCTTCTGGCTTAGCTCTAAATGCATTCAAATTCAAACACGCCTGTAAGTCAGAAATTTTACCACTTATCGTGCCACCTTCAACAGGAAAAGTCGCTTCATCTTGCGCCCAAGCTTGTTTTAAATGAACAATATCTTTGTCTTCTTTTTTTGTTTGAATTAAAGCCTGTTTTGCTAAAGCCTCAGCGGCATAACCATACCATTTAGCTTGTTGGTGCTCTTGTAAAATACTATTTTTATTAACTAATACCATCATACGAGAGCTCATTTCAACCGCTAAAGTCGCTGCGAGTGCTACCACAAACAATACAATGATAAGTGCGGCACCAGAATTATTTTTTATCATTATCAACTCCAGAACCAGGTACTAAAAATATACGAGTAATGGGATCTATATCTTTTAACTTTAACTCAATTGATACAGCTCTTGGTAATGACTTTTCTGTCCATGCATCAAGCCATTTATCTTTATCATCACGATACTTAACAATAAACTCTTCTACATTTTCCATTAAAACATGACTACGCGATTTAGTATCATCTAAGCTATCTACATATACTTTATAAATACGTTCAAGTTTATCATCGATAACGCGATACCCTACTGCTTGTAACTCACTACGCGGTAGTAAATTAGCGGGGTTACGCCAACCATCGCGAACAAAAGCAACGCCATCATACTGGCTATTCATCAAGTAACGGCCAGCTATTAAATATTGTTCCACACGCTCTCCAGATTCATTACGTCCCATACGTTGTACTATTTGGCTAAAATCTTGATCCATTAATCTAAAAGTTGTTTGTAAAGTATTTAATTCAGCGATTGTTTGTTCTGAAGTTTCATTGGTTAAAATAGCAGTATTTAATATCTGGTGGCTTGCGACAACAATAAATCCTAAAATACCTAAAGCAACCATAACTTCAAGTAAGGTAAATCCTAATTGCTTAGATCGAGACTTCAACATATTCACTTTGGATTACTCTTAGTGATATAGGTGCTTAATTCATAAACTGCTTCTTGATATTTTTCACTCTCAAACACAATAACGGTTACTTGATAAAAGTCTGCAGTTTCTGTTTTTACTACTTTTTGCTGCCAATACCATTTATGACCAGCTTGCTCTTCATTGCCTTTTTTATTATTTTTAGGCGGCCATTTATCACTCAGTGTTATTTCGGCTAACTGATTTTCAGCAACCCAAGAGGCATAGGCTTGTTGTTCTACAATTGAAAGGTGATTAATATGCTGACCAGCAACTTGCATTGCTGCAATACCCGCCATAGCACAAATACTTAATGCAACCATGACTTCTAATAAAGTAAACCCGACACTTTTATTTTTCATAATTCAGGTTCTCTCTTAAATATAACGGGAGCCATAAATTCACCTTGAATAAAAAAGGTCGGTTCTGCCTGCTCTTTTAATGAGAGAGATAGGGAGAAAGGGCTTATTTCACCTGATGATAATAATATAACCTGAGGGATTTTAAGTTTATCTAATTCTAAAAAGCTTTCTTCATCATCAGTGTCCATCAACTCGCGCCAATCAACTTGCTCTAATAAGTTTTCTTCAGCCCAAGGTAAATCATCAAGTTGTAATTCGACATCTAAAAATGGCGGAAACTTAACTGCTTTAAATACTTTATTACCTGTTAAAGGGATCCATTTTTCACCATCAAATGCGAGAAACTCTAAAATATTTTTATCAAGATGAAAACCAAGTTCCAACTGATTTAAAACAGCATAATCGGCAGCTAAGTTAATAACCGTAGTCATTTTAACGGCTGACTTTTCTAATTCATCTTCCTGGCCTCCGCCTAAATTGTAAATCATCATGTTAGTTGCAAAAGCAATAATCACTAATACAACCATAATTTCAATTAAGCTAAAGCCTGATTTCTTTTTAGGAATACGTTTAAAACCATGCGTTTTATTGCATGGTTTTAATGTGTTTTGCGTATTGATAGCCTTGTTAAACAAGTGCTATTCCAAAAACTATTTTAACCGTGAGTATCTTCTTCATCCCAGTTACCGATATCATCTTCAGTACCTACCTCACCGTCTGGACCCATAGAAAATAAATCAATTTTACCAACCTCACCTGGGCTTACTAGTTGATACGGGTTGCCCCAAGGGTCTTCTGGTAATTTATCGATAAAACCACCGTCAGGAAAACGTCTTGGTAAAGGTTCAACATCTGTTTCAGTTACTAAAGACTCAAGACCTTGCTCAGTAGTTGGATATGTTTTATTACGTAATTTATACATAGCCATTGCATCTTCTAACTGCTGAATGTCTAAATGCGCCTTATCTATAGCCGCTTCTTCTTGTTGACCCATAATATTTGGTGCAACTATCGCCATGATCATGCCTATGATCACTAAAACTACCATTACTTCTAATAGTGAAAAACCAGACTGCTTTCTCATTGTTAACCTCTAATTTTGAAATTTTTAAAAGACTTTTATATTATGACTACATACCAATTGCTTTGTTCATTGCCATTATTGGCTGTAATATTGCCATTACAATAAACAATACTATCACTGCCATTCCTGCAATCATGGCTGGCTCAAGAAGCTTTAATGAAACACTCACTAAGCTTTCAAATTCTCTATCTTGATTATCAGCAGAGCGCTCTAACATTTGCTCAAGCTCACCTGATTTTTCGCCACTGGCAATCATATGAAGCATCATAGGGGGGAAAAACTTCGTTTGCTGTAATGAAGCTCTTAGCGTAGCACCTTCACTCACTTTAATAGCCGCATCACCTACTGCTTTTTTTATACGTTCATTTGCCAGTACTTCACCTGATATTTTCATTCCCTCTAATAAAGGAACTGAACTAGAAGATAAAATACTTAAAGTTCGTGCAAACCTAGCCGTATTGAGACTACGACTCACTTTACCTAAACCCGGAAGCGTTAAAAGCTTACTATCATACCAAAAACGAACATGTGGTTTTGTTAGCGCCTTTTTTATGCCAAAAATAAGACTGAAAAATACAACTAACGTGATCAACCAATAATTTTGCACATAATTACTCGCAGCAAGTACCCATTCTGTTGTCCAAGGTAAAGCTTGTTTTGATTTCTCAAATGTTTTTAATATTTTGGGTACTACACTACCTAATAATATAGAAATAATGCCGATTGCAAAAACCACAAGTACCATTGGATAAACCATAGCTTGTGTAATTTGGCTACGCATATGTTGACGCTGTTCAGTATAATCAGCTAAACGATTCAGTACTTTATCTAAATGACCTGATTTTTCACCTGCCGCAACCATGGCACGATATAAATAATCAAACACATGAGGAAATTCAGCTAAGCCATCCGCTAAAGTGTAACCTTCTACTACTTTTGAGCGAACCGACATCAACATGCCTTTTAGTCTAGGCTTTTCACATTGTTCTGCTACCGCTAATATCGCTTCTTCAACAGGTAATGCAGATTGAATGAGTGTTGCTAATTGTCGTGTGATTAAAGAGAGATCTGAAGTTGATATTTTAGTTTTGAAAAAACTACCGTTTTGCTTTTTCTCCCCTTCTGCAGCAACATTAACTTCTAAAGGTGTTAAACCTTTTTCTCTTAAGGTATTTCTGACCTGCTTAGCAGTATCAGCTTCAAGTAAGCCCTTTGTTGTTTTACCTTTAGCATCTAATGCTTTGTACTCAAATGCAGGCACTAGCTTTCCTCTCTAGTAACACGCAAGACTTCTTCTAATGTGGTTTGGCCTAATAAAACTTTTTTACAGCCATCTTGTCGAATACTAGGCGTTGTTTTGCGAATATACTTTTCGACAGCTTGTTCACTTTTACCATTATGTATTAGCTCTCTAATGGCATCGTCAACAACGAGTAACTCATGAATACCCGTACGACCTCTATAACCATTATGATTACATTCCGTACAGCCTAATGCTCTGTGAATTTTCACACCTTGATTAAACTCAACACCTAATAAACGGCATTCTTTTTCATCTGCCACATGCGGTTGCTTGCAATCTGGGCATAAGGTCCGTACTAAACGTTGTGATAAAACACCCAGTAATGATGAAGATAATAAGAAAGGCTCAACACCCATATCTTCCATACGTGTAATCGCACCTGCTGCAGTATTAGTATGTAAAGTTGATAATACCATGTGACCCGTTAATGACGCTTGAACAGAGATTTGTGCTGTTTCTAAATCACGAATCTCACCTACCATTACAACATCAGGATCTTGACGTAAAATAGCACGTAAGCCACGAGCAAAAGTCATATCAACTTTAGCATTAACTTGTGTTTGACCTATACCAGCAATTTCATACTCAATAGGATCTTCAACGGTTAAAATATTACTTTCTTTTGAATCTATCTCGGCAAGACCAGCATAAAGCGTGGTACTTTTACCTGAACCTGTAGGACCTGTTACTAAAATAATACCATGAGGCTTTCGCACTAAGTCAGTAAAAATCTCACGATTTTCATCATTCATGCCTAAATCTTTTAAATCTAAACGTGCATTATTTTTATCAAGTAAACGCAATACTACTCGCTCACCATAACTGGAAGGCATAGTTGAAACACGTACATCAACAGCACGACCCGCTATTTTCAAGCTAATTCGACCATCTTGTGGGATACGTTTTTCAGCAATATCTAATTTAGCCATTACCTTAATACGAGATACTAATAAAGACGATAATTTGCGATTAGGTTTTAATACTTCTTTTAATACGCCATCCACTCTGAATCGGATCACTAAATCCTGCTCAAAAGTTTCAATATGTATATCAGAAGCACCTTCTTTAATGGCTTCTCCTAACATGGCATTAATAAGTTTGATAATTGGCGCATCATCATCACTTGCTAACAAATCTTCTGTTGTTGGTAACTCTTCTGCGAGTGAAAACAAGTCAACTTCGTTGCCTATATCTTCCATTATCTGTTGCGTTTCAGAGCTGTCTCTTTGGTAGACAGCTTCGATTTGTAATTCAAACTCATCATCTGTTAGCTGAATAGCAGTAAAACTTTGAGCTGCAATACGCCTCGCTTCAAGCAAGACTTCAAGGTTTAACTCACCTTTATAAAATAAAGTTAAATCATTACTTTGCTGTTCATGGCTCAAAAACACACCAAAACGACGTGCATAAGAAAAAGGCAAGCGTTTAGGAGCCATTAGAACTTCGGCTACTAACTCAGTCATTTTTTTTCTCTTCTTTATTTTTACTGTGTAAGAACTCTTGATAAGTCGGCGGTAATACTAATTCATCATTCCACTCAGGTAATACCGGAGTTTGTGTACCTGGCATTAATGATATGCCTTTCTCATCCATTTTTTGTTGCTCTGAACGCAGGTAATTATATTTTTCATGGCTTAATTTATTCATAGTAACGCCATCACGAATGATAGTTGCACGAATAAACACCATTAAATTACGTTTACGTTTAGTGGTACTGCTTGATTTAAATAAATGCCCTAAAATTGGTATATCACCTAAAACAGGTACCTTAGACACACTTTCTTGTACATCTTCATCAATCAAACCACCTAGAATAACCATTTTGCCATCATCGGCTAATACGGTTGTACTAAACTCACGTTTATTGGTAATAATATCAACTGAAGTTGAACCACTAATGCTCGATACTTCTTGTTCTATGGTAAGTAAAATTGCTGAGCCATCATTAATTTGTGGCGTCACTTTTAATTTTATACCCACTTCTTGGCGGTCTACCGTACTAAATGGGTTTGAATTATTACTACCGGCAGCTGAGCCCGTCAAAATTGGAATTTCTTGACCTACGATCATCGAGGCTTCTTGATTATCCATAGTTGTAATGGAAGGTGTTGATAAAACATTAGTATTAGTATCTGTGGCAGCAGCTTGAATAATCGCGCCCCAGTCACCTTTAACTATTCCCATAGCCATACCATTAACACCACCAAGTAGAGTGGCTAACGCTGTTAAATCCCCTTCTTGTGTCGTTTTTGTTTCTACAGGGTTGCCATCGTTTCCTGTAATAACACTGCCTATAATTTCTTTATCTTTAGCTTGCTCTGCAGCAACCCCTAATGAACCTATCGGTACAGTGCCATTATTAAACTGAACCATGCCGCCTTGTTCGGTGATCCACTGAAAACCTAAATTAACACCATCACCTTCAAATACTTCAAGGATAATCGCTTCAACTAATACTTGTGGACGACGCACATCTAATTTAGCAATGACTTTTTCAAGTGAGCGCATTACATCTGGCTGCGCTGTGATAACCAAAGAGTTGGTTTCAGCGTGCGCTTCTATGCTTGTTTTATTTTTACTATTACGGCTGTTAGCTTTTGATGTGGATTTTTTTTGCTCGTCTGCAATCGACTTGCTTACACCTTGCAATACTTTTACTAATTCTTCTGATTTAGCGTAGTTAAGATAAACAACTTTTGTATTACCTTGGCTTTCAAGTTCTCCATCTAATCTTTTAATTAACTCTAAAGCGCGTTCTCTGGCTTGTGATTCACCGCTAACAATAATGCTATTTGTCCGATCATCTGCAACCACTTTAGGGATTAAGAAAGGAGGAATATTTGACTTACCAGAAGTTGGCTTATAAATTTTTTCAATAACAGATACAACATCACCAGGCGCAGCATGTTTTAAACGAATAATTTCAACTTTTTTATCACCCGCCTGATCAACTAAACGTATAATTTTAACCAAACGATTAACTGAGGCAGCATGACCTGTCAGCATCATTACATTCGCATCTTTATAATTTGTTACATGACCACCATCTTTTTGATCACTAAACTGACGAATAAGTGGGCCGAGCTCTTGAACACTCACATTTTTAACACGAATAACACGTGTCACCATCATATCGCCAAAAGATGATTCATCACCATCATCCAGCACAGGTACACTGGATTTTTTAGCGCTTGAGCTTTTTTCAACTTTTAATATACCGCTTTCCATTTCAACAACGGCAATGCCTTGTACTTCAAGCACATTTAAGAAAAATTGATAATAAAGTTTTTCATCCATTAACTCATAACTACGGACATTAATTTTGCCACGTACTGCCGGGTCAATAAGAATAGTTTTATTTAAGCTTTTACCAACTATAGCAATAAACTCATGAATATCTGTGCCCTTAAAATTAGCCGTATACTCAACAGCAGCAACAGACAGCGAAGTTCCAATAGCAAGCATCAATGCGGCGTATTTTGCCAACCCTTTTTTAATTTTAGTACTTTTATTTAGGCGGCCTTGCATGTGATTCATCTTATAAACTCCGAATCTATTATTCTAAACTAAACAATACGTCCAACTGCTCGCCCTTGCGATCAATTGAAATCGTAGCTGATTGTGCGGTGCGCAACTCATTAATTGCAGCCATAGCTTGCTTCATGTCAGTAAGCATATAACCATTAATTGAGGTTGCTAAATCGTTGTGTTTTAAACCCATTTTTCTAAACAAAGCAGGATCTTTTCCTGGTCTTAATTTATATCCAACTAATTCACCATTAACTCTCGATGGCGAAACACGAATATAGTCAAATAACTTACCTGGGTCTTTTACTAATTCATCTCGCTTTTCACGAATCTCACGTTTTACATCCGCATTTTGAGTTGCTTTGATAGTACGTGAATTTTTTGTGATTTTTTTAGGGGAGGTACTTTGTGGTTTACGTTTTAAACCACTTACGGTTTTCGAAAAGTTAAATCCGTCAAGCATCAAAGTTTCATATCGACTGCGCACTTGTATAATGACACGGTCTACAAAAATTTGTTTAATTGTTGCTCGAGTGCCTTTAACGACGTCGCCTACCGCATAAATTTCTTGTGTTCCTTGGCTTTCTATAATAGCTGAGCCAGATTTATCATCTTGATTAACAGCCATCACACCCGTTAAATTGATATTTAATGTTGTTTCAGGGGCATCGTTAATAACTTTAGGTGTTTCAACTTCTTTTTTAATCGGCTTCGCATTGGCGATACCAAATAAATTTAGGTCAGTAATTCCTGAACTATCAATAGAACCATTGTTAGCTGAACTTGCTTTCGAAGTATTAATAAATACATTTGATACTTGGGGTTTAGGCCAAATAAGCCAGAAAGCTTGTGCTGACAAATATGCAACATACATCACTATCACTAATAGTAATGTAAAACTTATTTGCCTTTCAGGTAGCTTGGCAATTAAATGCTGAAATTGTTGTAATTTTTGCTGCATAGCCTTTATTTTTTATAATTAATAGCGATGACATCTTAACTCGCTTGTTTTCATACAACAAGAGACATAATAATTAATCTTATTTAGATACTTTAAAATAAGGTACAAATACCTTTCTAGCGCTTATTGTTACTATGTTTAAGTATTTAGTAAACAAATGTAGTCTCTTTTTAAAAAAGCCTTTTTATGCTATATTTCGCGCAATTTCTCAGCGATATTTAATTTATAATGGCAAAAAATACAAAAACACAGCCAATTGACACTCTAAAAGTTAGATTAGATAAATGGCTTTGGGCTGCAAGGTTTTATAAAACCCGCGCTATAGCAAGAGACATGATTCAAGGTGGGAAAGTTCAATATAATAGCCAAAGATGCAAACCCAGTAAAACAGTAGAAATTGGCGCAATAATAAAACTAACTCAAAATCATGATGAAAAAGTACTCACTATTTTAGAGATATCAGAGCACCGACGTGGTGCACCTGAAGCACAACTTTTATATGAAGAATCAGATGAAAGCATAAAACAGCGTGAAATAAATGTGATAGCAAGAAAAAACAACAGTTTCTTTTCTCCACACCCGGAACGAAAACCAGATAAAAAACAAAGACGCAAAATTATTCAATTTAAGCAGAACTAAGCGAATCAAAACCCGCTTAAGTAAAACACTTTATTGCAATACCGCAGGATTTAAATTCTGCTCTATATAAATTAAAGATAGGCAAGCCCAAGATGCAAGATTTATTACACAGATATATTTTTGAAGACCTTGATGCTAGAGGTGAATTGGTTCAGTTAAACACCACATTTAACGAAATAATTAAAGGTCATGATTACCCGAATCCCGTTAAAGAGTTATTAGGTGAATTATTAGCAGCAACGTGTTTGTTAACCGCTACTTTAAAGTTTGAAGGTGATATCGCCGTTCAGTTACAAGGTGATGGTCCTGTAAAATATGCAGTTATCAATGGGGATAATGAACAAAATATGCGTGGCATTGCTCGCCTACAAAGTGAAATAAAAGGCACTAGTATTAGAGATTTGATCGGTAAAGGTCACATGGTCATTACTATCACACCTAAAAAAGGTGAAAGATACCAAGGCATAGTGCCACTTGATGCTGATACCTTAGCTAAATGTTTAGAGCAATATTTTACGCAATCAGAGCAATTAAAAACACGTTTATGGTTTGCAACTGATGTAACAGAAAATGCAGCTAAAGTGTCGGGTTTGTTTTTACAAGTATTACCTGTTGATAAAGAAAAAGCAGAGCAAGACTTTATTCATCTTGAAGCACTATCAAATACCATTAAAGATGAAGAGTTATTATCTTTAGATGCTACAACTGTTTTAACGCGCCTTTACCATGAAGACAATCCAAAAGTATTTGAACCGCAAGCAGTAAGCTACAAATGTACTTGTACTCGTGATAAAACTGCAGGCGCATTAGTAAATGTTGGTCTTGAGTCTTTATTAGAAGAAATACAAAGCAATGGTGATATTCAAATTAGCTGCCATTACTGCTTAGAAAATTACATTTTTGATGAATCTCAAGTCAGAGCACTGTTTCATTAACTGTAAATTTAACATTACACATAAAGAGTCAATTTTATAAGAGTAAACAGCCGAGCAATGCTCGGCTTTTTTATATCTAAAATATGAACAACTAGACTGACACCGTTGTCATTAATAAACTTCATCTTACTTTCACAAGATGACACCGGTATCATAAAAAAAAGTTTTGAAAACGACGTCTTAACGCCTTTTATTGCTTTTGTTTTAGCCAGTGATCACCTAGAATTAGCGCCTAATCTCACAATCGTTCTTTATTATCTAACCCCGTTCAAACGTAGGAGTGTTTTTGCATGACCGCTTTAGAAAACTCAATTGATTTGTCACAATATGGTATCAATGATGTGGCAGAAATTGTTTACAATCCATCTTATGAGTTGCTTTTTGCAGAAGAAACTAAAGCCGGCCTAGACGGTTTTGACAAAGGTGTTGAAACTGAACTTGGCGCAGTAAATGTAGACACGGGTATTTTTACCGGTCGTTCACCTAAAGATAAATATATTGTTCGTGATGATGTAACTCGCGATACAGTTTGGTGGTCTGATCAAGGTAAAAATGATAACAAACCTATGACTCCTGAAACATGGGATCACTTAAAAGGTTTAGTTACAACACAACTAAGCGGCGAACGTTTATTTGTTGTTGATACTTTTTGTGGTGCTGATGAAGCAACACGTTTAAAAGTACGTTTCATTACTCAAGTAGCATGGCAAGCACATTTTGTTAAAAACATGTTTATTCGTCCTACTGATGCAGAACTTGAAACTTACGAACCTGATTTCATTGTAATGAACGGTGCTAAAACAGTTAATGATAAATGGGAAGAACAAGGTCTTAACTCTGAGAACTTTGTTGCTTTCAACTTAACTGAAAAAGTTCAACTGATCGGTGGTACTTGGTACGGCGGCGAAATGAAAAAAGGTATGTTCTCAATGATGAACTACTACCTTCCGCTTCAAGGCATCGCATCTATGCACTGTAGTGCTAACGTTGGTAAAGACGGTGATACAGCAATCTTCTTTGGTTTATCAGGTACTGGTAAAACAACACTTTCTACAGATCCTAAACGTCAACTTATCGGTGATGATGAGCACGGTTGGGATGATAACGGCGTATTTAACTTTGAAGGCGGTTGTTATGCAAAAACAATCAACCTTAGCAAAGAAAATGAACCAGACATCTACAATGCAATCCGTCGTGATGCATTATTAGAAAACGTAACTGTTGATGCAAATGGTAAAATTGATTTTGACGATAACTCAAAAACTGAAAACACACGTGTTTCTTACCCAATTCACCATATCGACAATATCGTAAAACCAGTATCTCGTGCAGGTCATGCTAAGAAAGTAATTTTCTTAACGGCAGATGCATTTGGTGTTTTACCTCCAGTTGCTAAATTAACGCCAGAGCAAACTGAATACTACTTCCTTTCAGGTTTCACAGCTAAATTAGCTGGTACTGAACGTGGTATTACAGAGCCTACGCCTACTTTCTCTAGCTGTTTTGGTGCTGCATTCTTAAGCTTGCACCCTACTCAGTACGCTGAAGTATTACATAAGCGTATGGAAGCTGCAGGCGCAGAAGCTTACCTAGTAAACACAGGTTGGAACGGTACAGGTAAACGTATCTCTATCAAAGCAACTCGTGCAATCATTGATTCAATCTTAGATGGTTCTATCGATAATGCAGAAACAACTGTAATTCCAATGTTCAACCTAGAAGTTCCTACTACAGTTGAAGGTGTTGAAGGTGACATCCTTGATCCTCGTAAAACATACGAAGATGAAAGCGTTTGGAATGATAAAGCAGTAGATTTAGCACAACGCTTTGTAAATAACTTTGAGAAATTCACTGATACAGATAATGGTAAAGCATTAGTATCAGCTGGTCCTCAGTTATAATATTGCTGCGAGAATTTACTCTCGCACATAAACAAAATAAAAAGGTTAGCTAAGGCTAACCTTTTTTAATACCCATTAAAAAGGGGTCGGAGTACATTAACTCACTTTAAGTTAATTAACTCCGACCCCTTTATGATTATACACCCTCTTATTGTGGAAGTTATTAAACAAACATCTCAATAAATTCATTTTAACTTAGGTGGTTAGCCAAATATCTATAGAAAATAATTAAAAAAGGGGTCGGAGTACTTTAATTTAATGTACTCCGACCCCTTTTTATCTTTGTACTTATTGTTTAACGAGGAAGCTTACTTTAGCTTCTAATCCGCCTTCTGGCATATTTCTTAAGGTTACGGTTCCATTATGCATATCTACGATGCGTTTAATTATGGCTAAACCTAAACCACTACCTTCACTGCCACGCGCTAAATCACCTTGGGTGAATGGTTGAAATACACGCTCAAGTTCATTTTCAGGAATGCCCGGACCTTTATCTTGAATGGCCACATAAGCATATTTTTTAGATTTATCTAAACCTGTTATCACTTGAATATCATCATCAGAGTAACGTAATGCATTTTCTATCATATTGGTTATTACACGCTTAATAGCAACATGACTTAATGGAATATTTGGAATACTTTCATTTAGCTGGGCATTAATCACTCTTTGCTGTTTTTGTTCAGAAGAAACGACCTCAGCAACTAAAGCATTTAAGTCTTCATTATTTAACTCAGCCACTTTATGATGTCTTAGATATTCAATGAATTGATCTATAATTGCATTCATATCTTCTATATC
>Ga0209396_1002949_pt1 | contig 17486 bp, 12 predicted proteins | sample GOMGulsemesocosm_6_FD_184638 | JGI IMG/M metagenome (GOLD analysis project Ga0209396, IMG submission 184638) | Methane-oxidizing microbial communities from mesocosms in the Gulf of Mexico - GOM8C Gulf of Mexico (SPAdes) (version 2) | ecosystem: Environmental > Aquatic > Marine > Cold seeps...
TACGAGCAAGTGAATTTGGTAAAAAATCGGCCACCAAATCGGGTTTAGTTAATAGTTCGACATTAAAGGCGTCGGTCCAAAAGTCGTTTGGAACATCAGGCACTTTATGCCAAAAATCGACAGGGCGATAAAAGACTAAGGTCGGTTTAGACTCACCATTAATAATAATCCAACAATTTGGATTATCTGTGACAGGAACCCAATGTTTAAAATGAGGGTTGACCTTGAATGGATAATCCATGTCATCCAAGAACTGGCGATGCGCCTGTCCTGAGTGAATCACCAAGGTATCGATATTTTCTCTCGCCATAATCGTTTTTGCGCGAGCGTTAAGCTCATTAATATGCTGCGAGAAAAGAGTCTTTAGCTGTTCCATAATGGATCCTGAATTTAGGTTATAAAGCATCATACCCTATGGTGCGTTTTTTTTAAAAAAAATAGCTTAAATAGCTTGAGAACAACAATCTTTACACTAAACACGTGATATTTAAAAAAAGCCACAAAACATACAAATAGTTAAAAAACAGGTGGTTAAACAAAAGTAAACGTGAAAAAACACACAGTTAAAACATTTGTTTGAATTTATGGTTGATATTTAATCCAAATGCGGTGAAACTTGGTTGTCGCTCTAAACATATAAACACAATAATTACTTGGCTAAGTCATCATACAATTGACAGACTAGCGGAAGTTATAGACGAGGGAAAAAACCAATGATTTTTGAATCAAGCACCCTCTCTGTAAGCTATATTAAAGATGGCATTGCAGAGTTAAAATTCGACGCAAAAGACGGTTCGGTCAATAAGTTTGACCAACAAACACTACAGTCTTTTGACGAAGCAGTTATCGCACTACAAGGTCTTAGTGATCTTAAAGGTGTGGTAATGACCAGTGGTAAGTCAGCATTTATTGTTGGCGCTGACATTACTGAGTTCACCACTCACTTTAGCGCTCCCGATGAGGAAATGGCTATTTGGTTAGGTAAAATCAATGCTAGCTTTAACGCTTTTGAAGATCTACCTTGCCCAACAGTTGCAGCCGTTAACGGTTTTGCACTGGGTGGTGGTTGTGAAGCAATCCTACTAGCTGATTACCGTATTGCTGATACAACAGCGGTTATCGGACTACCAGAAACCAAACTTGGCATCATGCCTGGTTGGGGTGGTACAGTTCGTCTTCCTCGTTTAATTGGTGCTGATAACGCATTGATGTGGATCACTGGCGCAACGAATAACAAAGCAGATAAAGCACTAAAAGTTGGCGCTATTGACGCTGTTGTAGCTCCTGAAAAACTTAAGCAAGCTGCTGTTGAAATGCTAGAAGATGCAATTTCAGGGAAATTTGATTGGCAAGCACGCCGTGCAGAAAAGCAAGCTCCTCTTACGCTTTCTCCAATTGAAAACATGATGTCATTCTCTACGGCTAAAGGTATGGTTGCAGCTAAAGCTGGCAAACACTACCCTGCTCCAATGACGGCACTTAAATGTGTTGAAAAAAATGCAGGCATGACACGTGACGACGCGCTTAAAGTTGAAACTAAAGGTTTCATCAAATTAGCGAAAACAGATGTCGCTCGTGCATTAGTTGGCATTTTCCTAAATGACCAAATGATTAAAGGCAATGCGAAAGCAGCAGCTAAGAAATCACAAAAAGTTGAAACTGCAGCGGTACTTGGCGCTGGCATCATGGGTGGCGGCATCGCCTACCAATCAGCAAGTAAAGGTACGCCAATTGTGATGAAAGACATCGCTCAAGGCGCATTAGAACTTGGTTTGAATGAAGCATCAGACATTCTAAACAAACAACTTAAACGTGGCCGTATCGACGGTAAGAAAATGGCTAAGGTGTTAAACAACATCACGCCAACGTTAAACTACGAATCAATAAAAGATGTCGATATCGTTGTTGAAGCTGTTGTTGAAAACCCTAAAGTTAAAGCGATGGTATTAGCTGAAGTTGAAGGTCATGTTAGCGAAGACACTGTCGTTACTTCAAACACCTCAACTATCTCAATTGATTTACTGGCTAAAAGTGTTAAACGCCCAGAAAAATTCTGTGGTATGCATTTCTTTAACCCAGTACACAAGATGCCATTAGTTGAAATCATCCGTGGTAAAGATACTTCAGATGAAACAATCGCTACCGTTGTTGCTTACGCAGCAAAAATGGGTAAATCACCAATCGTTGTTAATGATTGTCCTGGTTTCTTCGTGAACCGTGTTCTTTTCCCATACTTTGGCGGTTTCGCTAAATTAATCAACGATGGCGCAGATTTCGCTAAAGTTGATAAAATCATGGAAAAAGAGTTTGGTTGGCCAATGGGCCCTGCTTACTTACTAGACGTAGTAGGCATGGATACAGCGCATCATGCACAAGCAGTGATGGCAGAAGGCTTCCCTACTCGTATGGCTAAATCAGAGCGCGATTCTATCGACGCGATGTTTGAAGCAGACCGTTACGGCCAGAAAAATGGCAAAGGTTTCTACAACCATACGCTTGACCGTCGCGGCCGTCCTAAGAAGGACGTTGCACCAGAAGCTGTTGAGCTTATCAAAGGTGTTGCTAAAGACAGCAAAGAGTTTAGTTCTGAAGAAGTTATCGCTCGTACAATGATCCCAATGGTTATTGAAACGATTCGTTGTTTAGAAGAAGGCATCATTGCTTCTCCAGGCGAAGGCGATATGGGTCTTGTATTTGGTGTTGGTTTCCCTCCATTCCGTGGCGGTGTTTTCCAATACGTTGACACCATGGGTGTTGCTGCTTTTGTTGAGCTTGCTGATAGCTACGCTCACCTAGGCGAAATGTATAAAGTAACTGACGGTATGCGCGAGAAAGCTGCTGCTGGCTCAACCTACTACAACGCTTAGGCGATTTGGAGATAATATTATGAAAGAAGTCGTCGTAATCGATTGTATTCGTACCCCAATGGGTCGTTCAAAAAATGGTGTTTTTCGTAACGTTCGTGCAGAAGAATTATCTGCGCACCTTATGAAAGGCTTAATGGATCGCAACCCAAAGGTTGACCCTGAGCAAATTGAAGATGTTATCTGGGGTTGTGTACAACAGACTCTAGAGCAAGGCTTTAACATTGCACGTAACGCGTCATTACTAGCTGGTCTACCAAAAAGCATCGGTGGTTCTACTGTAAACCGTCTGTGTGGTTCTTCTATGCAAGCACTGCATGATGCAACGCGTGCTATCCAAGTTGGCGATGGCGACATCTTCATCGTTGGTGGTGTTGAGCACATGGGTCATGTACCAATGAACCACGGTGTTGATTTTCACCCAGGTATGGCGAAGAAGATTGCATCTGCTGCTGGCATGATGGGCTTAACAGCTGAAATGCTTGGTAAAATGCACGGCATTAGTCGTGAGCAACAAGATGAGTTTGGTGCACGTTCGCATCGCCTATCTCACGAAGCTACTGTTGAAGGTCGTTTCAAAAACGAAATTCTACCGATAATGGGCCATGATGCTGATGGTAAGTTAATCTTAGTTGAAACAGATGAAGTAATTCGTCCTGAAACAACGGTAGAGACACTTAGCACACTTCGTCCAGCATTTGATCCAGCAAACGGTACAGTAACCGCAGGTACTTCATCAGCATTGTCTGATGGCGCATCGGCGATGCTAATCATGTCTGCTGAAAAAGCTGAAGAATTAGGCCTTACGCCTCGTGCTAAAGTACGTTCAATGGCCGTTGCAGGCTGTGATCCATCTATCATGGGTTACGGACCAGTACCAGCAAGTAAAAAAGCATTGGCTCGTGCCGGTGTTGAAATGAAAGACATCGATATTGTTGAACTAAATGAAGCGTTTGCAGCACAAGCATTACCTTGTGCTAAAGATCTTGGTTTACTCGAAGGTTTTGACGAGCGTGTTAACCTAAACGGTGGCGCAATATCTCTAGGTCACCCTCTAGGGTGTTCTGGTACGCGTATCTCAACTTCACTGATTAACATCATGGAAGATAAAGATGCGACACTTGGTTTAGCAACGATGTGTATCGGTCTAGGTCAAGGTATTGCGACAGTATTTGAACGTGTTAAATAATTAACCTGTTTAAATAACATTAAAGTGCCGCGCTTATCGTTATACGAGCGCGGCATTTTTGTTTGTGACAAACAATAGCAAAAGATAACTAATCTAGCCTTTAGCAACAATGACTATCTATTTAGGCCAAATATATCGCGACAGCATTCGAACGTGTTAAATAATTAACCTGTTTAAATAACATTAAGAGTGCCGCGCTTATCATTATACGAGCGCGGCATTTTTGTTTGTGCCAAACAATAGCAAACGATAACTAATCTAGCCTCTGGCAACAATGACTATCTATTTAGGCCAAATATATTGCGACAGTATTTGAACGTGTTAAATAATTAACCTGTTTAAATTACATTAAAAGTGCCGCGCTTATCGTTATACAAGCGCGGCATTTTTGTTTGTGCCAAACAATAGCAAAAGATAACTAATCTAGCCTCTGGCAACAATGACTATCTATTTAGGCCAAATATATTGCTACAGTATTTGAACGTGTTAAATAATTAACCTGTTTAAATAACATTAAAATGCCGCGCTTATCGTTATACAAGCGCGGCATTTTTTTGTGCCAAACAATAGCAAAATACATCAACTGCTTAAAATCAATCCTCAAGCCAGTAAGTCATTTCTTCAACACCCTGTCTAAACTTTGTCTGAATTTTACTGCCAGACGAAAAGATTGGCGTTAGCTTCTCTTCAAACTCTCTGTTCAACCAAAAAGACAACTCACAAGCATGGGATTTTACGAGTTCCTCCCACTCAATAGCGACCTCTAGTTTCAAATTTGAAACAAGCTTACCGATTGGAAACACTAAACTCCCACTATCGATAAATTCCCACGACTCATGCTCATTATCATGCTCAACGCTATAATCATGCTCTTGAGATAAACACCGTAGTTTACCGTCTAACACGACAACATCCCCACCGATAGGTGATGGGTCATTCCATCGAATAACGACCTCTTCATCACCGTGAATTACCCTTGATGAACCAGGAGACTTAATGCTAAAAGGTTGCGGAATACGTACTGTGTATGTGTGATGCTCACCATTATATCGATCAAATATTAATGTAAACTCGCCACCGTCGCCATGAGTATCAAACGATACTTCATAATCGATACCCAATAAATCATGGTCTTTGACCAAATTAAGTTGCTGGCCGTTGTAATAAACACTTAACGTCTCATTATCAGACAGCTTTATTGGTTTACCAAATATATCCTGATACTGTAGGTCGACTCGAACTCTCGCCCATTCATCTTTACCAATATCAACTTCAGCCGCGAGGTAAATCTGATCTGTGCGTACAGATTCTGACTCTTTGGTACTACAAGCCAACAGTGATATGGTCATGATTATCAATACAATAATCTTAACGCCCGTAGCCATATTTATCATCCTCCCTGAATAAACGTTAAACCATTAATTTTAAATTACTTAAAGCATACTACGATGATAACTTAGCCATCAAATATTCGTCGTAGTAAACCCCGTGTTTACAAGACGCTTTTGTCAGCACTCCCTCTAAACCGAAGCCATTTTTCTCAAGCACCTTGCGTGATGCGATATTTTCACAAACCACTGAACACGAAAGGCGTTCGATATCAGCGCGATTAAAAATATCAGCGACGAATTGATTAACAGCCAGCGTTGCTAGCCCTTGATCCCAAAATGAGTACCCAAGCCAATAGCCAATTTCAGCGCTGCGGTTATACTCGAACGCACCGACAGTAGCTGATATACAGCCAATGAAAACCCCTTCATGCTCAATAGCTTTAATCAATGGGTTCCCCTGTGCTAGATCAACCCAACACTTAGCATCTTGTTCAAGATAAGGTTGGGGGATAGCGCTCGTGATGTACCTCGTAACGCGATCATCATTTAGGCAATCAAGCAATGATTGAGCATCGCTAACTAAAAACTCGCGAAGTATCACTATACCCGCTCACTCAATGCTATTTTCGCGCTTAATCCCACGAGTAATAATCCTGAGCTACCTTCGATAGCTCGAGAGTAACGCGCTGCTTTAGCACTGCCAAGAACAGCATTACCTACATAAGCGTATACGATATTACATAGAGTTGCCAAGACGCTAAACAACAGTCCCAATATCAATAATTCTTGGCTCGCATTTACGGAGCCAGCATTAACAAACTGTGGTAAAAAGGCCAAAAAAAACATCGCAACCTTAGGGTTTAAAACACTGATCATGACGCCTTGTTTAAACACGTTTTTATTAGTATCAGTCAATTCCGTCATCGTTAGATTAGACTTATTCTTATAACAATTAATTAGGGACGTAATGCCTAAATAAAGTAAATATGCGGCCCCAAAGTACTTAACAATATTGAATAATAGCGCTGACTTCAAAATAATTGCCGATAAACCAAAGACAGCAGCAAATGTATGCACCAAATAGCCAACACCTAGACCTAATGACGCTTCAAAGCCCAATTTAAATTTACCTTTCATTGTGGTAGAAACAATATAGACAACATCAGGACCAGGGATAAGGTTGATTGATAGTGAGGCGACGCAAAACATCACGATTGTATATAGATCCATTAGTTAGCTCCCCTTCTCTTCTCTCATTTCACCAGTCAATGCCAATGTTACCGCGTGTTCAGCATGAATACCTGCTGTATCATAGAGTGGTACATCTGTGTCTTGTTGTTGTATTAACAGCGCTATCTCTGTGCAACCAAGGATCACCGCCTGCGCGCCTCGATTGTATAAATCACTCACTACGTTTAAATATTGCTCTTTTGAGGCGGACTTAATAATCCCCTGACAGAGCTCGTCGTAAATAACATCATGCACTATTGTCTGTTGTACGCAAGACGGTACTATCACATCGATTGCAAAGTTATCGGTCAGCCGACTCTTATAGAAATCCTGCTCCATCGTAAAACGAGTTCCCAATAAACCAACTTTAGTGATGCCATCAAGCATCAACTTAGTGGCCGTCGCATCGGCGATATGCACAATAGGAATTGAAATATTTTGCTGTATATCATCTGCAACTTTATGCATGGTATTAGTACAAATAAGCACGAAGTCAGCACCTGCCGCTTCCACCGATTTAGCGGCATCAGACAAAATAACCGCGGTGTCATCCCATAAACCTAGATGTTGGAGCTGTTCTATTTCTGAAAAGTTAACGCTATTGAGCACTATTTTGGCTGAATTCAATCCACCCAACCTCGATTTTACCGCCTGATTAATTGCCTTGTAATAGCCTGCTGTTGACTCCCAACTCATACCACCAATCATGCCAATAGTTTTCAATTGCCTTTCCTTAACTTACTGTACAAAGCTATCTATTCGAGCTTCAGTAATGACTTCAATTTGTAGTGCAAGGTAAACTGGCACCCCAAAAACACATCGACACACAAACTTACAGATAACAATCAATAACTTACAACTACATAGAATCTCTTTTATATACAAAATCAAACACCTTACTACCAGTATCCGAAACAACAACAGCGACATTATCATTATTAATATACCTGTAGCTAATGAGCTTAGGGAAACTATGCCAATGATTTTCAAACATCAATTTTTTGCCGTCACAACTCGTTAGCTTAAAAGAGATTGGCAAATCATTGCCCGCGACTTTAGCGACTAGAAACACATTATCACCCATGTCCACTATGCGCATATGATCGGTCGCTAGTGTTTGGCCATCAGCGCTAGATGATGTCACGCTCATTCCATCAAATGTATTTTCACTCAGGCGTACCCAAGATTCTTTAATACTCACTTGAGCGACAGTTGAGCTCCAATTCCCGACCAACCAAGACACGGATGTCAAACTATCGCAGCTTTTGGCGAAAGACAATGGTGACACCAATAACAACAGTAATAACGCAGTAACAGAAATTTTATCCATAATTATTCTCCCAAATTAACGATAAAAAGCCCTAAAAAATTCAATCAGTCGCTGTGTATATAACGATAACCGCGTCAATTCACCCTAGCAGATCATACCAAAATTCACCTCCTATTTTTAACCCGAACATATAAATAACGGCTCTTAACTGCTAATTATCAATGCAAGTTGAAAGAAGTAGTTTATAATACCAATTCTGATAAATATGTGGTCTTGTTGTGACAGATAAAATTAACTAGTACAAGGCGCTCGATTGATTTCGACATGGATGTCGATATTAGAGCAATGCAGGAGCACATTGCCGAGCAATAGCTCGCTATTGGGATTGAGAGCAACGAAGTAATCGTTAATTTTAACAAGCACAAATGATCAGCTAATTGCCGGAATTAGTATAATCACCACAATCTAATCTAGTGAATAATAATGACGATGAATACGACAGCTGACAAAGAACTCGATGCATTGGGATTACGCTGCCCAGAGCCCGTTATGATGGTTCGAAAGACTATCAGAAACTTGAGTACCGGTGAGACCTTACTTGTCATTACAGACGATCCATCAACAACGCGCGATATTCCAAGTTTTTGTCGTTTTATGGATCACCTGCTCATCGAGAGCGCCACCGAGAAATCGCCATTTAAATTTCTGATAAAGAAAGGTTAAATCAATAAACACATATAAATAAAAGTATTTCACAATCACTTACAAATCCAGTTACAAACATCATCGATAAATCGAATCGCTTTTTGCTATTATGATTATAAAACTAATAATAGAGAAACGGGATTATGATTCAACCACGTCAAAATAAATCGATTATTGCTTCCATTATCGCATTGAGTATCGCTGGCAGCGCACTTGCGGAACAACCTAACTCAAAAGAGCCTAAGCTAGAAAAACCATCTTGGGATGTCAATTCCCCTCAAGGTATCTTCAAAGATGCCATCATCAATGTATCAGAAGGTACGTGGATGAATGTCGATGTTAGTCCGAATGGTAAAGAAATCGTGTTTGACCTCCTTGGTGATATCTACAAGATGCCGATTAGTGGTGGTAAACCAACTCGTATAGTGGCGGGAATAGCTTGGCAAATGCAACCGACGTTTAGCCCTAACGGTCAGTATATTGCTTTTACTTCGGACCAAGGTGGTGGTGACAACGTTTGGGTGATGGATAGTGATGGTAACAACCAGCGAGCTATTACCAATGAGACATTTCGCTTGCTCAACAGTCCTGCATGGAGTCCTGATGGTGATTATATCGTGGCGAGAAAGCATTTCACCTCCGGCCGCTCGTTAGGTGCAGGTGAAGTGTGGATGTATCATAAAACAGGCGGCAGTGGCGTTAAACTCACCAAGCGCCCAAACGACCAGAAAGATTTGGGTGAACCATCATTTTCACCCGATGGAAAATATATCTACTTTAGTCAAGATGCGACTCCAGGAAAAACATTTCACTACAGTAAAGATTCAGTTAAAGGCATCTATAAGATAAAACGTCTAGATCGTAAGACTGGTGAAATAGAAACAGTCATTAGTAAGATGGGGGGCGCGATTCGTCCCACTCCCAGCCCTGATGGTAACAAACTAGCGTATGTATCGAGAGATGACTTCCAGTCATCACTCTACATTTACGACCTAAATAACGGAACCCACACTAAAATATTTAGTGAACTCGATCGCGACATGCAAGAAACATGGGCTATTCATGGCGTTTATCCGACTATTGATTGGACTCCTGATAACAAATCAATCGTATTCTGGGCGAACGGTAAGATTAACAAACTAGATGTAGCTAGCCGAAAGAGCGAAGTTTTGCCGTTTAGTATTGAAGTCACCAAGAAAGTACAACAAGCACTACGTTTTAAGCAACCTATTGAACAGGACACTTTTGACGTAAAAATGTTACGTAATGTCCAGGTATCACCGAATGGCAAGCAAGTTATCTATGAAGCCCTTGGTAAGCTTTGGATCAAAGAGCTACCTAATGGTAAGGCTAAGCGCTTAACCAACGAAAAATCAGCGTTCGAACTCAACCCCCAATGGTCCCGTGATGGCAAGAAGATTGTCTATGCAACCTGGAATGATAGTGAACAAGGTAGTATTCGTGTTGTATCAGCACGCACAGGTAAAGGAAAAAAAATAACGACGGAGCCGGGTAAGTATATTGAGCCAACGTTCTCACCTAATGGCGATACAATTGTATTTAGAAAATCGAGTGACAGTAGAATTCTAGATCGAAAATGGTCGTTAAATCCTGGGTTATATCAAGTGCCCGTGAAAGGCGGTGACGTAAAAATAATTACTAAATCGGGTTTCATGCCGCAGTTTGGTGCTGATAATGACCGAGTCTTCTTTATGGACCATGGCGAAAAAATGAGTTTCAGTAGCATCGGGCTAAACGGCTACAAGCAGAAGCAACACTATTCGAGCAAGCTAGCGACTGAATTTAAAGTTAGTCCAAATGGTAAGTATGTATCCTTCGCAGAGCGTTTTAAAGTGTATGTGACTCCATTCACTGACACTGTAGAACCATTAGATATTGCGCCGTCAGCGAAAAACCTACCGGTCAAAGAACTGTCTAAACGCGCTGGTGAGAACATTAGCTGGACCACCGACAGCGCAGCGCTTTATTGGTCTCTCGGTCCTGAGCTTTATAGCCATACAGTAGACGGTATGTTCGAACTATCTAAAACGTCAGAGCAAAGCACAGTAATACCAACGGCAGATGGTACTAATATTGGTTTCACCAAAGATATAGATGTTCCACGTGGAACAATCGCATTTGTCGGCGGCCAAGTTATTACAATGGATGGCGATAATGTCATTAAAGATGGCGTTGTAATCGTCAAACAAAACAAGATAGTCGCCGTTGGAACACGTGCAGACACAACAATACCAACCGATGCAGAAGTGATAAATATTACAGGTAAAACCATTATGCCTGGCCTTATCGATGTACATGCCCATGGTTCACAAGGTAGTGATGAAATAATTCCGCAACAAAACTGGGTTAACTATGCCAGTTTATCATTTGGTGTAACCACCATTCACGATCCATCAAACGACACCACGGAAATTTTTGCCGCTAGTGAATTACAAAAATCACACAAGATTGTCGCACCTAGACTGTTTAGTACCGGTACCATTTTATATGGTGCTGAAGGCGCTGGTTATACATCTCACGTCGATAGTCTAGATGATGCTAAATTTCACTTAGAGCGTCTAAAAAAGGCTGGGGCATTTAGCGTAAAAAGCTATAATCAACCACGTAGAAATCAACGTCAGCAAATAATTCAAGCGGGTCGTGAATTGGAAATGATGGTGGTTCCAGAGGGAGGTTCATTATTACAACACAATCTCAGTATGATTGTAGACGGTCACACAGGGATAGAACATTCAATTCCACCTGCTAAGATTTACGACGATATAAAACAATTGTGGAGTCAAACAGATGTGGGATACACACCTACTCTTGTGGTTGCTTATGGTGGAATTTGGGGCGAAAATTATTGGTACGATAAAACCGACGTATGGACTAATATCAAACTAAATAATTTTGTTCCTGCTGATGTATTTAAACCACGCGCTATGCGTCGACCAAAAGCGCCTGACCATCATTACAATCATATCAACAATGCTAAAGTAGCCAAAGAACTTAGAGATGTAGGCGTTAAAGCTAATATAGGCGCCCACGGTCAGCGTGAAGGATTAGGGGCTCACTGGGAGATTTGGATGTTTGAGCAAGGTGGCATGACACCGTTAGAAGCCTTGCGAACAGCAACTATAGATCCAGCCCATTATATTGGCTTAGATCACGCGTTAGGCTCAATCACACCTGGTAAACTTGCTGATTTAATTGTTATTGATGGTAACCCTCTGGAGAATATTCGTGATACAGATAACGTCAGCCACACGATGATAAATGGTCGCTTATATGATGCCAATACAATGAACGAAATTGGCAATCACAAGAATAAGCGCGCTCCATTCTATTTCGAATAAAGTGAGTTAGCGTTCCTCAATCACCCCAAAAAAGGAAGCTATCATAGCTTCCTTTTTTAATTATTACACTTTGAATAACAAGGGCAATTGATTAAATGATCATTAACCATACCTACCGCTTCCATAAATGCATAACAAATCGTTGGCCCAACAAAATTAAATCCACGCTTTTTTAACGCTTTAGACATCGCGAGTGATTCCTTGGTTTGAGTTGGCACTTCACTCATATCAATATACTCATTAACGATTGGCTGCCCACCGACAAAAGCCCAAAGATATTCACTAAAATCTAAGCCCTCTCTCTCCAACTCAATGAACCCTTTAGCATTTTTTACAATAGAGTTAACCTTGAGTCGATTACGTACAATTTCTTTGTTTTCTAACTGTTGCTCTAAATACTCTGGAGTCAACATCACTATTTTATATGGATCAAAATTGCAAAAGGCATTACGATAGCCCTGCTTCTTTTTTAGTATCGTTATCCAGGACAATCCCGCCTGTTGGCCGTCGAGACAAAGCTTTTCAAACAGTTCAACTGAATCATAAACCGGCTGGCCCCATTCATTGTTATGGTATTCAACATATATTGGATCGGTAACGGTGACCCATGGACAGATCGATTGAACAGCTTGATTCATCATTATTCTCACTTTTTAATCACATTGTTTTTAAAATACTCTAGTTCCATTGTAGTTGTCGATGCTATAATTAGCGCCATTTTTTTAATCATCGGCGAGAACTAATTCATATTATGCCTAATTACGATACAAAGACATTTCAAGGACTAATCCTTGCATTGCAAGACTATTGGTCACGTCAAGGCTGCGTTATAGTTCAGCCGTTAGATATGGAGGTTGGTGCCGGCACCTTCCACCCACAAACCTTTTTACGCTCATTAGGCCCAGAGCCGATGAGCAGTGCTTATGTGCAGCCATGCCGTCGCCCAACTGACGGACGTTATGGGGAAAACCCAAATCGTTTACAGCATTACTATCAGTTCCAAGTTGTTCTTAAGCCAAATCCTGATAACATTCAAGAGTTGTACCTAGAGTCTCTCAAAGAGCTTGGTATCGACCCATTAGTACATGATATCCGTTTCGTCGAAGATAACTGGGAGTCACCAACGCTGGGCGCTTGGGGTCTTGGTTGGGAAATCTGGTTAAACGGCATGGAAATATCTCAGTTTACCTATTTCCAACAAGTCGGCGGATTAGAATGTTCACCAGTCACCGGTGAAATAACCTACGGTCTTGAACGCCTTGCAATGTATATCCAAGGTGTGGATAGCATCTATGACCTAGTGTGGACTGATGGGCCTCTTGGGCGTATCACCTATGGTGATGTCTTTCATCAGAATGAAGTTGAACAATCTACCTACAACTTTGAACATGCCGATGTCCCTGCGCTCTTCGCTCAGTTTGATCAATGCGAAAAAGACAGCAAAAAATTAATTGAAGCTGGGTTACCACTTCCTGCTTATGAGCAAGTCATGAAGGCATCTCACGCATTCAATTTACTCGATGCGCGCCATGCTATTTCGGTGACCGAGCGTCAGCGTTATATTTTACGTGTGCGTTCGCTGTCTAAAGCGGTAGCTGAGTCGTACTACGCGGCACGCGAAGCGCTAGGCTTCCCTTTATGTAAAAACGCTGAGGATAAGTAACATGTCAGTTGAAAATTTAATTGTAGAATTAGGTACTGAAGAGTTACCACCAAAGCAGCTTCGCACGCTAGCTCAAGCATTTAGTGACAGCATAGAATCACAACTAACCAAAGCTGATATTAGCTTTGACTCAGTGAAATTTTTAGCATCTCCTCGTCGCTTGGCTGTATCAGTTACAGCACTGTCTACTGGTCAGGGTGACAAGATAGTTGAAAAACGTGGCCCTGCCGTTTCATCTGCATTCGATGTTGACGGCAACCCAACGAAAGCTGCACAGGGTTGGGCTCGCTCAAATGGCATTACCGTTGAGCAGGCTGAACGCCTAAAAACCGACAAAGGCGAATGGCTGTTATTTAAAGCCGAAGTTAAAGGGAAGGCCACCATTGAGCTGATCCCGTCTATGGTTGAACTCGCGTTAACAAAGTTACCTATCGCTAAGCCAATGCGTTGGGGAGCGAACACGATGCAGTTTATTCGTCCAACTAAAACCTTAACGATACTATTTGGTGACGAGTTAGTCGATGCAGAAGTATTAGGCTGTAAGTCATCGCGAATTATCCGTGGCCATCGTTTCCATTGCGATAAAGAACTCGTGTTAGATCACGCTGATAATTATACCAAGCTATTACGCGAAGAAGGCTTTGTTATAGCAGATTATGAAGAGCGTAAAGCGTTGGTCAAACAGCAAGTCATTGCTGCCGCAAACGCTGAAAATGGCGTCGCTGAAATTGATGATGATTTACTTGAAGAAGTAAGCTCTATTGTTGAATGGCCGATTACCTATGTTGGTAGTTTTGAAGATAAATATCTCAACGTTCCTTCAGAAGCGCTAATTTACACCATGAAGGACAACCAAAAATATTTCCCGTTATTAGATAACGACGGTAACTTGATGGCTCGCTTTATCTTCGTGTCGAATATCGATAGTAAAGAACCTAAGCAAGTAATTGAAGGGAACGAAAAAGTCGTTCGCCCTCGCCTTGCTGATGCTGAGTTCTTCTACAACCAAGATCAAAAAGTGACGTTAGAAAGCCGCATCGATAGTCTAGAAAGTATCTTGTTCCAAAAACAACTGGGAACGCTTAAAGAGAAATCTCATCGCATCGCTGAATTAGCGAAGATTATTGCTACTCAAATCGATACAAACGCTGTTGATGCTCACCGTGCAGGCTTGCTTTGTAAAACTGATTTAATGACCGATATGGTTCTTGAGTTCCCGGATGTTCAAGGTGTAATGGGAATGTATTACGCACGTTTCGATGGTGAAACGGAAGACGTCGCCTTGGCGCTAAATGAACAGTACATGCCTCGTTTCGCTGGCGACCAATTACCAGGTTCTCTTGTCGCATGTTCGGTAGCTCTAGCAGACAAGTTCGATACGTTAGTCGGAATTTTCGGTATTGGCCAGGTACCAAAAGGCGACAAAGACCCCTTCGCCCTTCGCCGTGCTGCGATTGGCGCATTACGTATAATTGTTGAAAAAGACTTAGACCTAGACCTTACTGAACTTGTTAAGGCGTCAGCAGCACTATATGGTGATAAGCTAAGCAGCGAAGTTGAAACAACCGTAGTCGACTTTATGCTCGGTCGTTTTAACGCATGGTATCAAGACCAAAACGTCGCCACTGATATCGTGAAATCAGTTATGGCTCGTCGCCCAACTCGCCCTAGTGACTTTAACAAGCGTATTGAAGCAGTAACGGCATTTAGAGCGCTAGACGCTTCTAAATCGCTTGCAGCAGCCAATAAACGTGTAGGTAACATTTTAGCGAAAACAGAAGATGTTATCGCTGATACCGTTGATACATCTTTGTTAACTGAAGAAGCTGAGAAATATCTAGCTAATGTTGTCACCAAACTAACTGCTGATTTAGCACCTGTTTTTGCCGCGAGTGATTACAAGAGTGCATTGACGCAGCTTGCCCAATTACAAGCACCGGTTGATGAGTTTTTTGATAACGTGATGGTAATGTGTGATGACCAAGCGGTTAAGTTAAATCGTTTAGCGTTGTTGAACATCCTAAGAAATCAGTTCCTAAACGTTGCCGACATCTCTTTACTGCAGGGTTAAACTAAAATTAAGGCATCCCCTAATATTCTTAAAGGACGCCTTTTTTTATTCCTTGTTAAACATTAATTGGTTAGACAGCACTTCGAGATAAATTCGACGACACTCGCTCAACGCTAATTACTGATACTTACGTTGAATTTTATCTACGTCGACCGATGCTAAACCACGATCAAATACATCTCTTAATCCCGGGCTATTAAATTTCAACACCCGGGGCACTGGGGGGAATATTTCGAAGTAATCTAAGTCAGCCAGCTGTCTGGGGATTGGCATTCTATTTTCCTGTACCGCCTCCTTAAACCAATAATTAAACATCCGTTGCTCTGCAATCACTATGTCATAACGCATGCCCGCCAATAACTTTACCAGCGTAGTCGGTGTTCTATTCTCAACATAGGGTGTATTAGTATTACTTATAGCCTGCTGGTATTCTGCACCTAAATAACGATTGGCCCCTAGAAACGCAGCGATGCGCTTACCCGCTAAGTCCTCTACTGTCTTTATCTGATAATTTTTACTTTTTAATGCGATTGCAACGTTTAGGAACTCACTGATATCTTCACTATCAAAATGCTCATGATCGACTGTCATCGAGGTTAGTAATAATATGGCATCTACTGTTCTATCTTTAAGCTCCTTAATTAAGAATGGAGTGCGTACATATTTGAAGTGAACGGTAACACCCTGCTGCGCGAATGCCGCTTTAATAATGTCCAGCTCTAAGCCTGAGTCAGTTACACTATCCGTAATATAAGGAGGTAAACTGCAAGTAGTGCCAACTGTAATGTGTTTTTGGGCGTAACTAAACGGGCAGAACAGCAACAGCACTACGGCGATAAATCTAAACATGAGCAATATCCTTCTGCCAAAAATATAATGGACGTATAATCAATTAACAGTTCGTTCCGTGGTTGAACGAAGCAGTTAGGCGCTAAATGTAGCCACGCGACACTTCATTAACACCATCGTAAGATGGCTCCCAATTGAGTAAATAATACCAAACAGCAACACTTTAACTAGCTTTACCAACAACTGTCTATTTCTTGAGATCTATAATAGCGTGGCTGGACAGTTCTACTTACTATTTTTAATCACTGACTCCATGATAACGTTAGAAAAACATGCTCGATAAATTAATTCAAATAATTTCAAAAATCATACCGTCCATTAACCAAAACGTTGCCTGGGGTTATGTTCGACATAAGTAGCACATTTCGTGTAACCTTCACTTCCAAGTTCCAACCCTAATCGGAATTTAGCCTCGTAAACGCAACTATATCATGTCGATTACGGACGTTGATACCCTCAAAGTGATATTTTAATGCACTATTTTGGCGATGGCTCCGCTTCTTACACCTTAATCGAATGAGACCTGCGAAAAAAGCTCTTAATTAATACAATTGTTAATATTCGGTGTCCAAATACCGTTTTAACCATTTCAGGTAACAAATCTACATTGTAAACTGCAAAATAAATAGGTGCATAAAGCGCTTGCGTCACCGGTTCGTGTGTTAAGCAACTCTTTACCATTATCTTCCGTTATTAATAAATAATGACGGTAACTTGATGGCTCGCTTTATATTCGTGTCGAATATAAATGTAAAGAACCGAAGCAAGCGATTGAAGGGGATAAAAAGTCGTTCCTCCTAGCTAGCTGATGCAAGTCATTCAACAACCAAGATCAAAAAGTAGCGCTAGAAAGCCGTATAGCTATCTTAGAAAGTATCTCGCTCCAAAACCTAGCCGATGTTGCCGCCAAACTAACTGCTGATCTAGCGCCTCTTAGTTACATAAGAGGCACGAT
>Ga0209396_1002956_pt1 | contig 17466 bp, 17 predicted proteins | sample GOMGulsemesocosm_6_FD_184638 | JGI IMG/M metagenome (GOLD analysis project Ga0209396, IMG submission 184638) | Methane-oxidizing microbial communities from mesocosms in the Gulf of Mexico - GOM8C Gulf of Mexico (SPAdes) (version 2) | ecosystem: Environmental > Aquatic > Marine > Cold seeps...
GATGACAAAAGCCGCATCACAGGCCTCTGCCAACCGCTCGCGCTTGGTCCGCTTTCTCGCTGAACTGTCCACCCTTAAGGTCGACAGCGCCCAGCAGAATTTGGCCGAGCAGCTGGGGCGCCTGATAGACCTGTCAGACTCCATCACCCTCGCCCGAGCGCTGGGGCGCCGCCCGCCATCCACGTCCGAGCGCTGCGTCGACAGTGCCGCGCGAGTGCACCAGGACCTGCTCGAAACCCGCGAGCGCATGATGCGCGCCATTGCCCGCAGTTTTGCCCCAGAGACAGGGCCAACCCGTATTAAGGTGCCCAGCTCGCGCGCCAACGCACCGGCCGACAAGCTGCAAACCTTTGAACCCTACCAGCGCTTTTACGCCATGCACCAGGCGGAGATGGACACGGGCATAGAGAGCCTGCGCCTGCGGGTGCGCGAAGGCATCAGCGGTTTCGCCCCCGAGCTGGCGCAGCTGGCCGACCTCGACAAGACCCTCAGCGACAGCCTGGCGGTGCACACCCGCAAGCTCTTCAGCGTGATCCCAAAACTGTTGGAGCAGCGCTTCCAACAGCTGCTGGCCGAGCATCAGCAATCTATTGCAGAACAGGGCTTGGCCGACGACGATCAAAACAACCAACCCGCCGCCTGGCTTGTGCCGGGGGGCTGGCTCGAACGCTTCTACCAAGACATGCGCGAGCTGCTATTAGCCGAATTTGATGTGCGCCTGCAACCCGTACTGGGCCTGCTGGAAGCACTGAACGAACGAGTAGACACAACACTATGACCCGACTTCTTTTTGCCGGCGCCTTTGCGCTGGGCGCCGCGGCAACCCTGTGGATTGGCCAAATTTTCTTTGCCGCAGGCGACACCCTGGGCATGATCATTACCCTGTTGATCGCCCTTGTGTACGCCATTGGCGCCCTTGAGTTGCGCCACTTCCGCCGCGCCACCGCCACCCTCGACAGAGCGCTGCAGACCCTCTCGCAACCTGTGGATAAGCTGTGTGAATGGCTGCCCGAACTCGACCCGAGCCTGCAAAACAGTGTGCGCCTGCGCATAGAGGGCGAGCGCAACGGCCTGCCAGCCCCGGTACTGACGCCTTACCTGGTCGGTCTGTTGGTGATGCTCGGCCTGCTCGGTACCTTTGTCGGCATGGTCGGCACGCTCAAGGGCGCGGTACTGGCCCTGCAGGGCAGCACCGAACTCGAAGCCATACGCGCCGGTTTGACCGCGCCCATCGAGGGCCTGGGTTTGGCCTTTGGCACCTCGGTGGCCGGCGTTGCGGCCTCGGCCATGCTCGGCCTGCTCTCAACCCTCAGCCGCCGCGAGCGATTGCGCGCCAGCCACCGGCTCGACACCAGCATTGGCAGCCAGCTGCGTCAGTTTTCACGCAGCCACCAGCAGCAGCAGGCCTACCAAGCCATTCAACATCAAGCCGAGTCACTGCCCGCCGTCGCCGCACAACTCAGCTCCCTGGCCAACCACCTGGAGACCATGGGCGAGCGCATAGGCGAGCAGCTGCTGGCCAACCAGAACAGCTTTCAGGGCACCGTCACCGACCTCTATCGCGAGCTGAGCGAATCGGTGGATGCCTCGCTGAAACAGAGCCTGGCCGAGAGCGGCAAGCTCGCCAGCGCCAGCATTGCGCCTATGGTGGAACAAACCATGGCGCAGATCGATGCCCGCGCACTCAGCAGTCAAGCGCAGCAACAAGCCACTAGCGAACAACAGCTGGCGCAGGTGAGCCAACACCTGGAGGACAACAACCAACTGCTGCGCGAGCGCTTTGAGTCCAGCCAAGCACAACAGAGCGAGAGCAGCGCCACCCTGCTGGACAGCGTCAGCCGCGCCAGCGACAGCATTGCGCCACTGGTTGAGCAAACCATGGCGAAGATCAGCGCACACGCACTCAGCAGCCAAGAGCAGCTACAAGCCAACACCGAACAACAGCTGGCGCAGGTGAGCCAACACCTGCAGAGCAACAACCAACTGCTGCGCGAGAGTCTGACCAGCAGCCTTGAACAACAGAGCAGCAGCACCGCCACACTGCTCGAGGGCGTCAGCCGCGCCAGCGACAGCATTGCGCCACTGGTTGAACAAACCATGGCGCAGCTGAGCCAAAGCTGTGAGACAACCCAGCAGCAGGTAAGCGAGCAGCTGGCCGCCCACCAACAGCAACTAAGCCAGCACTTGCAAGCCAACCTCGAACAGCAAAACACCAGCACCAGCACACTGGTGGCCAGCTTTGGCGAAACTTCCGAACTCTGGTCCAAGCAGCAACAACAACAGGCCGAACAGCTCAGCGAGACACTGCAAGCGTCGCTGCAACAGCTGCGCAGTGACGAAAACCAGCGCGGCGACGCAGCCGTTGCGCGGTTGGGCGAGCTGGAGCAGGGCGTTGTCACACACCTCGCAAGCCTTGGCCAAGCCTTGGAAGCCCCTATGACACGCCTCATAGAAACCGCTTCTGAGACCCCCAAGGCCGCCGCCGAGGTGATCGATAAGCTGCGCCTGGAGATGAGCAAAAATATCGAGCGCGACAACGACCTACTGGCCGAGCGCACACGCCTGATGCAGCAGCTCGACTCCTTAGCGCAAACCATGGAACAGAGCTCGGCTGGCCAGCGCGAGGCCATAGACCAGCTCATCAGCCGCTCCGCCGACACCCTCGCCCAGGTGGGCACGCAGTTTGGCGAGCGCTTGGAAGGCGAGGCCAGCAAGCTGGCTGAGGTCGCCGATCACTTCACTGCCAGTAGCCAGGACGTCGCCAGTCTGGGCGAGTCCTTCGGCATAGCCGTGCAGCAGTTCAGCGACTCCAACACCCAGCTGATGGAAAACCTCACCCGCATCGAGACCTCACTGCAGGCCTCGAACAACCGCAGCGATGAACAGCTCAGCTACTACGTCGCCCAGGCCCGCGAGATCATCGACCACAACCTGCTCTCCCACAAAGAGATACTCGACGCCCTGCAGCTCGAAAACAGCAACCAGAACAACAATCAAATCAAAGAGACCGATACCCCCCAGCAACAATCGCTGATCGAAGGGGTTAGCGAGTGAACGAGCTAGACGAAGGCAACTCACACGCGCCGCCCATCTGGGCCATTTTTGGCGACCTCATGTCCGGCCTGGTCGGTGTGTTTGTATTGCTGCTGGTGTGGGCGCTGGGTTTTCAACTGGAGCTGGCACAATCGCTGAAGCAAGAAACCGCCAAACATCAGCTTGAGCAACAGCGCCGCATGGCGCTGGAAGAAGCCTTGAAAGACCCACTGCAAAACGGCCGCGTGACCCTGCAAGACGGGCGCATCGGCATCAGTGGCAGCGTGCTCTTCGCCATCAACTCAGACCAGCTGCAGCCAGAGGGGCGGCAGTTATTGAGCAGCCTCATCGCCCCGTTGAAAGTCTATCTGGGCGAGCGCGAACAAATGCTGATGATCAGCGGTTTTACCGACGACCGACCGATTCGCGGCGAGCACCGCCAGTTTAACGACAACTGGGAGCTCTCGGCCCAGCGCGCGCTCACCGTCACCCGCGTGCTGGTCGAAGAGGGCATGCCCGCCACTATGGTCTTCGCCGCCGCCTTCGGCGCGCAGAACCCAGTGGCCGAAAACGACTCAGCCGAGGGTCGCGCCAAGAACCGCCGCGTCGAAATGGCCCCCGTGCCGAAAAACAGCCAATCGGCATCGGCCGCGCCGCTTGCTAGGAGCCACAGCGAGCCAAGCGCCACACCGCTGACTAACAGGAGCCTTAGCGGAGCCGAAGAAACCCTGCCCAATGCCGAGGCCACACCCAAGGTATGAGCAACCAAGCGCTGCAGCAGACACTGGACAGGCTGGCGGGCGACAACGCCGACCGGCTCGACCCTGCGCGCTTTGGTTACATACAAGCGCTGGCCCGCCGCGCCCAGCAGCAGCGCACAGAGCAGCAACGAGTTGGCGTCAGCCAAGCCCTACTCGCCAAAGCCGAACAGGCATTGGCGCTCTACCAAACCGACTGGCAGGCCGCCCGCGTTGTGGCCCAAGCGACCCTCAACGACATTGGGCAGCTGTCGAGCGAGAGCCAGCCGCAAGCACAAGCCTTGTTTAATCAGGGCGAATTTAAAAAATTGGCGCCGCTCAAGGAACAGCTGCTGCGCCAGCAGGCGCACCAGCTCAGTCTCAAAGACCTGACCGAGCTCACCCAGAGCATTGACGCCGGCGCTCAGGCCGAGCAGGACGAAGACAAACAACTGACCTTCGACGAGCTGCTGCACCAGCAGGAGCAGGCCAGCCAGCTGGAATTGATTGGCGACAGCGCCGCCTCGGCGCCAGACAACAACCGAGGCCTTAACAGCGACGGCAGCGGCCAGTTAGAGCTGCAGTCGATGAAGCACTACCGCGAGGCGATGAAGTACCACAACATCGACCAGCTGGTGAATCGCGCCATCAACGAGGGCCCGGAGAATCCAGGCCCGCTGAATCCGCAAATGCTGGCGATTAAATCGCTGAGCAAGATGCGCGATTGCTCGGAGCAGTATTCGCGGCGCTTTGCTACTTATATTGATACTTTGTTGTGGTTGGAGAAGGCTGGGGCTAAATTGCCCTCCAAAGGTGGGAAGTAGGGCGGAAGCCCTTCTTTTTTCTTTCTTTACCGTTTTGCTCGAAGTTTTCCTTCCAAGTGGTTGTTGCAGAGTTATCTGGTTCTGGTTTCGGCCAGCTGGCCGAGTTACTTATTTCTGCGTCGCCAGAAATAAGTAACCAACAAAGAGGCGACCCCACATCGCTGAAAGCCCCTCGCTCTGGTGTGATTGTTCGGGTCGGCTCGACTCGCCATCCATGGCTCAACCGAGCCTTATGCACACCTCCTGTGTGAATAACTCGACAATCACACCTCCACTCGGCAGCTCAGAAGGGGGGAGGTGGGTGCCACCGGCTAGAACTCCACTCTGTTCATCCTTTTACCATTACGTTATCTTACGGGCCTATGAGTTAGGAAACTCGACCGGCCACACAATGAGAGCCGGCTATTTAACCTTCGGGTTAGCAAACAGACGCGCCAGCTCGCTTTGTTTTGAATGGATTCAGAAGCCCCTCGAAAACCTCTGTTCTTTCAATGACATATTCGCCACGCATAATCGATAAAAATCGCAAGCTGGCGTTACGCGATATGTAAATGTTAAGTGGCTCGATTAAGGAACATCTATGCAAAATAAATGGCTGGCTGGAGTATTAGGGTTTTTCATTCCCCCTCTGGCTTTTTTGTACTTGTCAAAATCTCGGCTGGCACTCATATACCTTTTCGCTGTGATCGCATCCGCTTTTTCAGATTCATACGTTGTGCCAATTTCAGATTACGCCTTCATGACGCTGATAGTGTCGTTGGTAGCAGCAATACATGCGGTAAAAGTAGCAACATCAAACATAAAACCCTCATCAATTAAGTGGTATAACAAATGGTGGGGAGTCCTCTCTATACCAGTAATGTTTTTTTCTCTTGTATTCAGCATTAGAACTTTTATTGTAGAGCCATTTTCAATTCCATCAACCTCTATGTTACCAACACTAGAGGTAGGTGATTACGTTTTTATCAAGAAGTGGGGTTATGGCCTATACGGAACATTTGGTATTACTTTAGTTAGTAATGAAATTGATAGTAGGACTCCTCTAAAAAGAGGTGAAATAGCCGTCCTCATTCCTCCTCACGTGAACAGTATATTTATTGAACGTGTAATAGGCTTACCCGGCGACACTATAGAGTTCTCGAATAAACTAATTACTATCAACGGCAAGCCATTGAAAACTGAATACCTTACCAATGGCCTTGCTAAAGAGACGTTGGGCGAAAATAACTATACCGTGAAATATATTAATGATAACAATCGCTTTAGAAACGGAAGTTGGGTGGTAAGTAGTGAGCATTATTTCGTCATGGGCGATAACCGAGACAACTCTTCGGATAGTCGTGCGTGGGGTATGGTTCCAGCTGAAAATGTAATGGGTAGATATATAACAAAATGGTGAACCCGCTTAACAAGTCTAATCATAGAAACGCTTTCAGCTGTCTTCGTTTTTGCGAAAGAGCTGAAAATCTAGGGGGTCAGAGTCGCTTGACCGAAGAACAAAGGGGTCCGACCCCTTTTAGACGAAAAACCAGTAACCCTAAAGGCCTGACCTCTTTATTACAATCAAACCAATCAACAAGGAATTAGTTATGGAACAAGAATTAAAATCAATAAAGCGATGGATTGCTTTTGGTGCAGTTGGATTTTTTCTAATCGGTGTTGGTGTAGTCATCGCGGCGGCATCTATGTATTCCGCAATGGAGCTTGCACAATCTTATGAAAGTAAACCTGCATGTGCTCATTCATATGATGACAAAGCCAGCTGCGCCTTCAAAAAAGGAAAGCTCGAAGAGGTCTTATCATTATCTGACGAACGTGCTGAAACGCATCCAAATGATGTGGATATATTCTGGAATAGAGCAAAGGTCTATATCCAGCAAGAGAAATATGATCAAGCAGAAATTAGCTTAAACAAAGTTATCGTATTAGCGCCAAGCTGGAAGTTAGAGTATGTAGACCCACTTATGGCTGTGATCAATAGCAAGAAACACATTTAATAAAGGGGCAGGTCTTACATTTCACATAGCGCGCAAGATGTAAGGCCTGATCCTAATTCTCTGCTCTGATTTACCCACTGCCTAGGGAGCCAGCCATGAACATCATCGGACACTTGATTGCTTTGTTGGGTTTGTATGGGCTTTATTCTGGATGGATTTTTCTTGGTTGCCTTGGTTTTTTGGTTGGGGGCGTGCTGGCTGGTAAGTTGTTTTTCTGTTTGCGCAGTGGTGGTGTTTTGGCGATGGTTACATCGGTTGCCTACGGCTACCACAACGAATACACAGCCACCGTTATCTTTATCATCTTCATCGGCGCTGTATTCGCTTGCTTTAACAGCAAGCGGGTTGCGCAAACCAATGACAACGGCTGGGGATTTAGCTTTGATATTTCAAGCGGTTCTGGCTCGGACTCTGGCGGCGGTGGTGATTGTGGTGGCGGCGGCGGTGGTGATTGTGGTGGCGGCGGCGGTGGTGATTGTGGTGGCGGCGGCGGTGAATAAATGTAACCAATCATCGGGCGCCAAGCGGACGCTTAATCGAAGTATAAAATACCAAACCATAGCAAGGAGTTATTAATACATGGATGACAAAGAGTACGCTGGTTTTTGGATCCGGTTTTGGGCGTTTTTAATTGACCTGGTTGTTATCGCCATTGTTTTGTATGTACCGCTAAGTTTTATTTATGGTGCAGAATATTGGGTTGGCGATAAGTTCATATACGGCTTCTGGGATTTGATGCTTGGTTATGTCGTCCCTGTTGTCGCCACCATATGGTTTTGGCTACGCTTCCTTGGCACACCAGGAAAGATAGCAACAAAACTGGCCATTGTAGACGCTGAGACTGGCAAAAAGATGACGCCCCGTCAGGCAATCATTAGGTACTTCGCCTACTTGGTTTCAACGCTTCCTCTCTGTCTTGGCTTTCTCTGGATTGCTATAGATAAGCGCAAGCAGGGCTGGCATGACAAGTTGGCAGGAACGGTTGTTATCCGCAACACAGGTAAGGAGTCCGTTAAGTTTGAAGAGGGTGTGTAAAAGGCCAGGTACCAGAACAAAAGAGCAGGCTCCTATCAGACGACAGTTAAACCAATTTTTACTTTCTTACCAGGGCGTTAAGAATTTTTAAAACATGATGATTGAGGTGAAAAGATGAAATCATGGATGAGGTTCGCGATTGCGGCGCTGTGTTTATTTGCGGCAATTGCATGTTACGTTTTCGGAGCGCCTGCGGGTGGCATAGTATTCCTGCTTCTTGGAGCTCTACTCGAAGGATTTTTCTGGGTCATGCTCTTTCGTAAGCGAACGAACAAGAACCAAGGGGGCTGACCCTTTAAATACTATTCAACCAGCATAAAGACCAATAAAGAGACACAGAGCGTTTAAAAGACTAACAATAGCAACGTCTGCCTCTACTCTGCGAGCACGAATAAAATAACAAGGATAAGGCACATCAGCTATGAAGATTACCTTTACACACACCGTTAAAACCACAGCCTACCTGCTGCTGGCACTAGCGATTACGCAGATACTCTACACGGCCCTTTACATCGCTGAGATGAACGTCCCACGGCAGCTGCTCTGGGGCTTAGAGGCCTTGCTCTTCACGCTGCTTGTTGCGTTTTCCGGGGCCGCGATGGTTCAGGCCAAAGACCATCACCTTGGCTGGTCGGCCATTGCCTTCAGCGCGGTACTCAACGTGGTGCAGGTGAGTGTTGGCCTGACGATGTTCGGACCCTTTCGCCAAGCCGCTAGCCAAAACGAAGCGCTGGCGCCTATGGCCGGTGCCGTGGTGGCCTTTTCTTTTATGGTGTATTACGCGGCAAAACTTCTACTTGGCCTTGCCGCGCTCATTTTCGGCATGGCCAAAATGAGTTCGGGCGCTAAGACCTTAGGGGGACTAACGGCGGCGGCTGGCACAGTGGCAATACTCGCCAATGCGATCATCATCACCTTCGGCCGCGATGCCTTTTTACCATCCCCGGTTGCGGGTGGATCAGGCGTTATCGCCACTCTGCTGCTGGCTTTTTGCTTGGCAAGTAACAAATCCGATACCCACGACCGTCATTGATCAACCGTGGCAGCAACGCCTGCGTAGAATGACCAATTGACAGAAACCCACCCATCTACCAAGATGGACCAATGAATAAAAACCAAACGCACGTAATGGCTCGAATTACCATCATTCCATAGGAATGGTGGGAGCTTTGATGCGTTTATCAAACCCGCCCTAGAGGCGGGTTTTCTATTTCTGCCTCTTGGGATTTATCTCAATCAATGGAGATAGTATGAAAAAAGTAGCCGTTTTTGGTAAGCCAGGCAGTGGTAAGTCCACCTTGAGTAAAAAGTTGGCCGCCGCCACAGGCATTGCCTTGCACCCATTGGATTCGATTGTTTATAAAGCCAATGGCGAGCTGGTGGATCGCGAGATCTTCGATGATGAACATAACAAAATACTCGCTTCGGACAGCTGGATTGTTGATGGCTTCGGCCCCATTGAGCCATTCTATAAACAGTTGGGTGCGGCCGACACATTGATCTATATAGACTTACCCTATCTTGTCAGTTATTGGTGGGTGACCAAGCGACTATTAAAAGGCTTTTTTGTTAATCCTGAGGGCTGGCCGGATGGCAGCGCCATTTTAAAAGGCTCGCTACAAAGTTATAAGGTGTTAAGACTTTGCCCAAGGTTTTGGAATGATGATTTTCTGAAAAAACTGGAAAAAATATCCATAGACAAGTCTCTATTTGTCATTCGTTCCATGGCAGAGTTAAATGCATTTATTGATACTCACGTTAAACCCAAGAAGCACACAGAAAAGACAGACCTATGAACTTTGAGAAAGTAACACTGGAAGGCCAGCACGTACGACTGGAACCCTTGTCGAAGCTTCACCGCGAGCAGCTCATCGGCGCCATCGCAGATGGTGAACTTTGGAAGCTATTTGTTACGCTTGTCCCACCCATTGAGGGCATTGATGGGTTTATCGAAAATGCGATCGACGCTCACTCGAACGCAGACGGCTTGGCCTTTGCCACCATTGATAAGGCGTCCGGCCGAGTCGTTGGCTCCACCCGGTTTATGAAGGCCAACCTGGCCCATCAACGGGTTGAAATTGGTTTTACTTTTATCGCCAAGAGTTTTCAAAGAACCAAGATCAATACAGAGGCAAAGCTGTTGATGCTGACCCACGCCTTTGAAGTATTGAATTTGAACCGAGTAGAATTACTTACCGATTACCTTAATAACACATCCCGTAACGCCATCCTGCGCCTCGGCGCCAAACAGGAAGGTATTCTTCGCAATCATATGGTCATGCCCAATGGCCGAGTGAGAGATTCGGTATTGTTCAGCATTACCAACCATGAGTGGGATGGCGTAAAACAGAACCTGTCGTATAAGTTAACGGGCTAGGCTTACTAGTGTAGAGAAACAGCAATGCGCATACATATCACGGGGAATGCTGGCAGCGGAAAGACAAGCTTAGCGAATAAGCTCGGGGGAATTCTTAACTTACACGTATACGGGTTGGATAAAATCGTATGGGGGGAGGGTTGGGCGGTTACGCCGCTCACAGAACGCAGAGCTCTGGAAAATAAATTAGTGATGGAACCACACTGGATAATCGAAGGGGTATCACCCGTCGTTCGCGAAGCAGCAGAGCTGGTCATTTTTCTAGATGTTCCTCGCCACATCTGTTTTAAACGGTGTGCATTGAGAACGCTAGGATACCTTTTCTCTAGCAGGCCTGAGTTACCGCCCAACTGCCCAGAGATAAAAATAATCCCGAAGCTAATAAAGATAATATGGCAGTTCCCATCAATAACGAGACACAAGATACTGAGCGACCTGGAGACGAAGGAAAGCATTGTTATTAGCAGTGAAGCTGAGCTGTTACAGCTCGTTAATAACATAAGAAACAACCAAGGGATCAGAGTCATTTGATTGTAGCCACATTGCTGATTAGCCGCGGCACACACACCCCTTCTGAGCCGCCGGAAACTGCTCCTGTGTTGCTCTAGTACCGACATCCCTGTAGGGCCGCGAAACCAGAACCATCCGCAAACATCAATATACAAAGAAAACAAAATGGATATCGAATCGTTAAAAGCCTTCTGTAGGTCACTGCCAAGTTCAAACGAAACTGAATCCGGCAGCCCGTCTAATTTATTGTCTTATAAGGTGCACAATAAGAAGTTCGCCTACTTTAAAACCAGCGAACCCGAGCAATGGCGGTTCAGTTTTCGTACCACAGCGGATCGATTCTTGGAGTTAACGGATCAACCGGGCATCAAACCCGCCCGATACATGCATCGATTTCACTGGGTGACGGTTGTTAATGTTGAGTTGATGAGTGAAGAAAACTTGAAAGACCTAATAGACTGGTCGTACCACAAGGCAGTCTCCAGCCTGCCGAAAAAAGTGCAGTTAACGATTCGAGCCTGAAAGGATAGCCAAAAGAAGTAAGCAAAATAAATAAGCCCCCTTTATTTTTAATCGGGAAAAGGTCTTACGGCAATACTGGCCGCCAAATGCTAATGGCTGCCAGAGCCAATAGCTGAACAAAACTCAACCCTGTTAACGCTCTGATACCGCTACAGGCACTCACTGAGCTTCTAAGCCTTTGAATTTCTTAATCAGGAATACCGATAAAACCCGCTTGCCAGAGCCATCAGCGCTGCTGAGATAGCCAGTAAAAGTACAGATGCTGTCTATACTGCTGCGAAGGATATTCGTTTTATCACCGGTAGGGACAAATACACATGGCAGAAACACTGTTCGACAAGTACGGAGGCTTCGATACCTTTACTCAAGTGGTGACGCGCTTTTACCAAAAGGTATTAGACAACGAGCAACTGCAAGGCTACTTCGCCGCCACCAACATGGAGCGGCTGATCTCCCACCAGACCAACTTTCTCTCCAAGGTGCTCGGCGGCCCCGATCGCTATCAGGGCCTCGACCTGAAAGCCGCCCACGCCTCACTGAAGATTACCGTGGCAGACTTCAATGAGGTGGCCGAGCTGCTGGAAGAAGCGCTGGACGAAGGCGGCGTCGAGCAGGCCGATATAGTCACCATTATCTCTGCCGTGGCTGGGCTGCAAGACCAGATCGTCAGCGCCTAGACGCATCGGCATAGGCTAACCCCATGACGTCGCTAATCACTGCACTGGTGGATGAGCTGGATCTCGGCATAGCCGTCTGTGATCTCGAAAGCCTGCAGCTCATCGAATGCAACAATACACTGGCGGACTGGCTGACCTTGCCGAAAGCCGCAGCTCTCCCCCCGATCGATCAAGCGCGTGAGACTAACCGCTGTCTCAGTGACTATATCGATGAGGCCGATATCCGCCGTATCCATCGTGCCATCGCCAAGGGTCGCAAGTTTCGCTTTAAGCAATCGGTGGTGGTGCGTGCTCACGAACAAACCGTGGAGTTCAATTGCAAGACCCAGCGGCTGAGCGATGGCAAGAGCTACCTTATCCTGCAGGGCTGTATTAATAATTCCGAGCTGGAAATGCAGAAAATGCTGCAGGACTACAGCCTGCTGTCGGAAAAGAACAAGCAACTGTTGCAGCAGGAAAAGCAGCAGGCCGAGGCGGCCAACAACGCCAAGAGCATGTTTCTCGCCACCATGAGCCACGAGCTGCGCACACCCATGAACGGCGTATTGGGCACCGCCCAACAGCTGCAGAAAACCCAGTTAAATGAGCTGCAAGCCAAGCACCTACACACCATCGAAAGCTCGGGCAAACAGCTGCTCGCCATCATCAACGAGGTTCTCGACTTCTCCAGGCTCGACTCCAACAAGGTCGAACTGCACCATCAGGCCTGTAACCTTCTCACCCTGATCAGCGATGTTGTTGCTATCTGCAGCGCCGAGCTGGACCCGTCTGAAACTCTGGCTGTGCACACCCGCCTGCCTGAAATCCACTGCCCGACGCTGCTGATCGATGATGTTCGCCTCAAACAAGTTCTCATCAACCTGCTTAACAATGCCATCAAGTTCACCCAGCGCGGCCCGGTTGAAATAAGCCTGGAGATCGTTGACCAGGATGAGTATGTCTGTCGGGTAGAAATCAATGTCACCGACAGCGGCATTGGCATGCAGCAAAGCAAAATAGACAGCCTGTTTGAAGCCTTTACCCAACACGATTCATCCACCACCCGCCGCTATGGCGGCACCGGCCTGGGCTTGAGTATCTGCCAACAGCTGGTGACATTAATGGGCGGGCGCATACAGGTCAGCAGCGAAGTTGGCGTCGGCAGTGTGTTTAAGCTGCAGCTGAGCTTCGAGCTGGCAGGCACACAAACTCCCGCCAGCGCCGCGCCCTCAACCGCGTTCATTAACAACATGAGTATTGAGCCACAGGCCAGTGTCGGTGCAAATGGCATGTCAGGCACGGCTGTGGATATTCGTGGCAAGCGGGTGTTAATCGTCGATGATACCCAGCTCAACTGCGAGATGATCAAGATGGCACTGGAAGATTGTGGGGTGGAATTTCTGCTTGCGGAAAACGGCGTCGAGGCCGTTGAACTATTCCGGCAGCAAGCGATGGACATCATCCTTATGGATTGCTTGATGCCGATCATGGACGGCTTTGAAGCCAGCGCCAAGATACGCGAGCACGAGGCCAGCACAGCCAATCCAGACGGCTGCCGTATACCTATAATCGCCATCACCGCCAGCACCTCGGATGAAATAAGCCGCCAGTGCAGGGAATCGGGCATGGATGACATCATGCTCAAACCCTTTGACTTTGACGAGTTGATTGACAAGGTTCAGCATTGGATCGGTCAAGCGGCGGCGACCGATTAGCGCTCAAACCGCTGCCAAAATTAAATACCACGGAAGAATCAACCACTGCTCATATCCTCCCGCCCCCTATAAAAATAAAAATCCAAAAGTATGGTTCACTCTTTAAGCTAAGAGAAAACCCAAGTAGTTCGGCCGTCTTGGTTTACCAACCCGTAGTTTTCAACTACCTCATTTGCAGCAGGCTATTACTGAATATAAGCTGCTAGTGTCAGTGACCAATGGCAACTCTCAATCCACGAAAAAGCCACAACACAATAATAAAAAGCCCGAGGAGCTTCCATGCTTAAAGGTCTACTCAGTGCCAGCGCACTTCTGTTCAGCTGCTTTGTCAGCCACGCCGCCAGCGCGGATGAAGTAAAACTGGTGACGCCGTCTATTTGTCCCATCATTTGTGCAGCCGATGAAAACCGTGACTATTCGCACAATGGCATTATCAATGTACTTGAGGATGCCATTGCCGAGCTGGGCCACCAGCTGGTGATTGATTTCGAAAATGGCGCTCGCAGCCGGGTAAAAACCGCCATCGGCATGGCCGACCTGACCTTGGGCGCCCCCTTTGAGCTGGCCAAAAACAGCCGTTTAGCGCTGATCGAAAACCGCATTGGAGTCACACCCGTGGTGATCGTTTATCACCCGGAACGCCCGCTCAGTATTACCGACCTCAAAGACCTGATGAACTACCGCCTGGTGTGGAACGATCATATAGTCGTGGGCGAGCGCTTTGAGTCGCTGTTTGACACCATGCGCGCCAATGACAAGATGGATATCATTGCGCCGAAGGATTTCCAGTACAACGGCCTTAAGCGTATCCACGAAGGACACGCCGACATCATGATGATTTCCAAGGCGCGCTTTGAAGACGCTTTTCGTCGACTGCGCCGCTCGGCCCCAACGGCGGACTTTCGCTCTTTCGAGGCCCAGCGTATTCCTGGCTACGACATCAACTTGGCTTTCTCGACCAAAACCTGGCTAAGCACTGAAGAACAACAGCACATTCGAGACGCTGTCGACGCGTTTGATTACCAAACCAGCGAAGCTAATGTCTCCGCCTCTACTAAGAGCGCCACCCAGAAAAAGACCGCTCAGTCGGCCGGTGGTGGCCAGCAAGGTGGCCTTGCCATGCTGCTAAAGGCTCTGCAGTCTGGCCAGCAGTTACCTGCGCAGGCGCTGGCTAAAATTCAGCAGATCCCGGAACCTATGCTCGATCAAATTGGCAAGATGCAGAAGCTGTCGCCGGAGATGCTGACTAAGCTCAAGCAGTTGCACGCCAGCTTGCAGTAAGGCGATGCGTTGCTGTAAAAAAAAGAGCCCGCCACTGAGCGGGCTTTTTTATGCCTGTGAGAATAAGCACATCAAATTCCAGAGAGCAAAAGGGCCCGAGTAAAAAACTAGAAATAAATGAGAGCGATGACGACTCGTGAGTCACCACCTTAGAATCATGGATTCAGAGCCTTTGCCAATAAAAAAGCTCACCCGAACCGCTTCCCGCCTCTTTTAGTAAATCAAAAAAAACAGTTACTCTAGCCCTATGCTTTGCCCTTTTATGCTAACAACTAGAAAATGGAGTAACACCATGAGCGAGACTCAGCCTTTCCTATTCACCCAAGAGGGTGGCCTGGCCATCATTTCAATCAACGATGCGCCCTGGAATAAAATGACGCTGAAGTTCATGGATGAACTGGAAACCCTGATCGCCAAACTAAAAACCGACAGCTCAGTGCGAGCCGTATTGTTCACCGCAGAGGGCGAAGAAAATTTTTCAGCCGGTATGAACCTCATGGAGCTTGCGCCCATGCTCGACAAACCCAGTGAGTTGGAAGCCCTGTTTGATCAGCGGCTGCGGGTGTTATCAGCGATTGAGATGCTGGGCAAACCGGTGATTGCCACACTGTTTGGTTACTGCCTAGGCGGCGGCTTGGAGTTACCTCTGGCCTGTCACTTTCGATTGGCGGCTAAAGAGGGTTGCCAAATTGGCTTGCCTGAAATGGATTTAGGCAGTGTGCCAGCCTGGGGCGGCAGTGCCCGTCTCACGCGAGTAGTGGGCCGTATGCATTCCCTGGACATGATTCTGCGCGCTAAAAAAATTGATGGCCCAGAGGCCTATCGCATTGGTCTGGTGAATGAAGTCGTTGAAAACAATCAACTGAAAAATCGAGCTATTGAACTAGGCTTGCAACTCGCAACCCAGCCGCCCATTGCCATGAGAGAAATACTACCGGTTATTATTAAAGGTGCGGACCTTTCCCAAGAGGAATCACTGCGTATGGAAAGGCAAGCGGTGTTGAATACACTGGGCAATGTGGAAAGCCAGGAGGGCATGATGGCTTTTATTGAAAAGCGCAAGCCGGTGTTTAGCGACAGCTAAACACCCTAGCGTCAGGACTATAAAGCATTCGTCAATGCTGGGGGGCAAAACCCTTGCTCAGACGCGGATCTTCGGCTGCGTCTGAGCGGCAAGGCCTGTATTTTTACTATTAAAAAAATACAGACCTCGACAGGCGCGAAAGATAAGAACAAACCTCACTCCTCTCTCCAAAAAATCTGAAACTAAAACTTAGCAAGAATCGGGTCGATCTCAATTTGATAAGTGGGCAAGATTTATTCTACAGCGCTGATATTACCTCAGTCATAGATCTCACTCAGCTGTCCTAACTATTCCAGCTATCAAAGGAGCATCGTCATTAAACTTAAAATCCAAGGCATAGCCAGCAGCCAAGTAGCCGCACTGCGCAGTGGCGGAACGGACGCCTACAATAATACGCCCCAAGTTCATATTGCCGAGGGTTTATCAAATCCATGCCGCCACTGCTTACAACTGATTGAGGAAGGTGATAACAAGCTGGTGCTTGCCTATTCACCTTTTGAGAGAAAACAACCCTACGCAGAAACAGGGCCTATCTTTTTGCACCAGCAGGAGTGTCGTCAATACAACAGCGAACAGTTTCCCGATTGGTTTGTATTTTTAGATCCCGCTATCATCCGCGGTTATGACGACAGGGACTGGATTTTATACGAGACAGGATCGGTCATTGCGGGTGCGGACATAGAGCAAGAGTGCCTCAATATTTTTAATAACAAAGCCGTTCAGTATATTCATATACGCTCGAAATATAATTGCTTTCAATGCCGAGTAGAGGTGGCATAACAAGACCTTACTTTCACATGCATGTTGAATATAGCCACGCTCAATGCCTTGCCTTGAATTTTAACAGGGGCTGTATATTCAACTAGAATTTATAAATGAACGAATGACAATGCATACGGCAGTGTAAGTGGCGCCGCCTTATTGAATTTCTGAAAGCCTTGAGCGAGCACAAAAAGGTGGTATCGGTATGGAGATCACCCTCAACCACACGATAATCCCCGCCCATGATCATGTTGAGTCGGCCAAGTTCTATCAACGCATATTTGGCTTTGTATTTATCCAGCAGTGGGGCCATTTCGCCGTTGTAAAGGTGAATTCATCTTTAACCCTGGATTTCATGCACCACGACAAGTTCTTTTCACTGCACTTTGCCTTTAAAGTCAGTGAGCAGCAATTTGACGAGATACTGGACCGCATAAAATCTGCAACAATTGCCTTCGGCAGCGGCCCATTTTCCCTGGACGACGGCGTCATCAACCACAACTATGATGGCCGCGGGGTTTACTTCAAGGATCCCAACGGCCATGTTTTAGAAATAATCACCACCGACTATATATTGGATTAGATATATCAGTGCCAAGAGCATGCAGCCAGCATGGTCAGAAAAAACAAACAGATACACAGAAACAAAAAAGGCGGTTTATGCTGAGCATAAACCGCCTTTCAACGCTTAGACGCAGCGTTAAAGCATCAACCAAAATTGCAGGCACACAACTTGTTGCCATCGAGGTCGCGAAAGTAGGCCGCATAAAAACCCTCGCCACGCGCGCCCGGCTGCCCTTCACAGGTGCCGCCCAGCTCCAGTGCTTTTTTATAAAGCGCATCGACTTCGGCTTTGGTTGTCATACCCAGAGATATCATCGTGCCATTGCCGGCGCTCGCAGCCTCGTCGTTGAAAGGTTTGTTGACCGCAAA
>Ga0209396_1002958_pt1 | contig 17463 bp, 13 predicted proteins | sample GOMGulsemesocosm_6_FD_184638 | JGI IMG/M metagenome (GOLD analysis project Ga0209396, IMG submission 184638) | Methane-oxidizing microbial communities from mesocosms in the Gulf of Mexico - GOM8C Gulf of Mexico (SPAdes) (version 2) | ecosystem: Environmental > Aquatic > Marine > Cold seeps...
TCTGGTTTATCTTCTCTATCTGCTGAAAAGTCACCTAGAACACCAACAACAAAAGGTAGCTCTTTAGTTTCTAAAGCACCGTTAGTTTCAACATCATAAGTGATGCTAACGCGATTTTTACTTACACGTTTATGTTGTGAATTTAATGCCATTATTTTATTCCTACCTTCATTATTTAATGATTATTTCAAATCAGCTTGTGAAGTGATTTCAGCGGTTTGTGTATTGAAAGCAACTTCCGCCGACTTCTCAACTTTTCCACCTTCAGACTCGACATAATATGTTTGAGAAATAGTTGCATAGGTCATTGCGAAATTTTCATTCGGTTGGCTGCCATCACTTCCTGCAATAGAGTAACTAGAAATACGTGTATTTTCTAAAGTAATAATTAGATAGGGGATTAAACCTTTACCCGCACGGTTTGGCTTGGTGAAGACAATCTCGATTTTCTTGCCGGTTTCGCCTGGAGCAAATAGGAATGTGGTTAAAAAAGGACTTGCTCCATCTAACTGTTTAGAACACTGAACTTCACCAAGGGCAACCATGCCACCATCGTTATTATCTGAGTTACCAATGTCTACTGAAACATTTCGCATAGCACTCCAAGACATAGAGTCTATAGCAAAGAAACCTTTCTTGCCGCCTATATCTGTTACTGTTGCTGAGCCTTTAATAGTGTCGTTTCCATCAATTCTCATGTAAATTGAAGCCATTTTCTATTCCTCGTTGTGTTTATATAATTACTTGGTGTAATACTATGAAATGTTGTTCATTAAACCGGTAAATAAAATTGTAATAAACAAATAAGGACTAAATATGAATATTCCTAATATATTTATAAACCGATTCTGTTAATTAATTTCTCGTTCTAAGTAATAAAATGCCATAACAATAGGGTTAAAACAATTTACCAACTAAATTCTGTGCTTTCGTCATTTTCAGCGTTTTCTGAAGAACTAACAGCATTACGAGGAGAAACTTCTCCATCTACTAACATTGAATCCTTTGCCGTTGACTTAGAATAATTAGCAGTGTCATTTATAGCTGATACTTTGGCATCTGTCGAGTTGTTATAGCTCGTCGGAGCAGTCAGTTTTTTTGCGGGAAGTTGTGCTTTATCTCCACTGATCCCCGTTACCAAATTAATTTGCCCTAATACTTTATCGTTACCCGAAACTAACTCTTCCATCAATTCTGGCAGGGACATATATCCCCATCGAATAGCTTTCTCTAGTAAATACGACACTGGGCTATGGGGCTCATTTTCTACAAAATAATCGGCTATATTGCGTAATTGATGAAAAGCAGAGTCTCTATTCATCGGTTGTTCCCCTGTTGCAGTAAAAGCTGTTTGACGTTGTTCTGTTGGCGTCTGTTGGCTAACTTCTGTATTTATATTCTCGTCTATACTTTCATCAATACTTTTTTCAATCTGGTTTGTTTCAACTTCCATCTTTTGTGCAAGCGGCCAATGTTGAAAACTATCTTCAACGAGGTACTTTATAGCCTGTAAACAATCTGATAAATTTGTTTTGAGAAATTGCGTGCTAATGGCTGAGAAAGACAACTCTGTCATCTTAGTTTTTAACCAAGTATCAAATGATTCTAACGATTTAATTGCAATATCAAGGGCTATAATTGTTTCTGTAACATCAGTTTTATACGAAGAAAAATCTTGCTGAGCCTTAGCTTTAAGCGCCGGCAATGTACCTGCCTTGGTAGCCGACAGATATTTTGTAAGGTTAATTTCACCGACTAATGCAAGCATTTGTAGTGGCATATATAACAAACCACTACCATTACTTTCTCCGAGCAATTGAACCAGGGGCTTAAGCTGCAATTCAGCACGCTCAGATGCTTGCTCCGAGACTTCAGAAGATTTAAGTTTATTATCGGGTAAATAAGGGTTTATATTTGGCCAAAAGGTTTCAATAAAGGGTGTGAGTGTCGCCAAACCAGTGGAGATTTTATTAACAGAATCGCTTTGAAAGGCTAGTGACATAACCCACCAGCAATATATTTCTATGTCTTTACTTTCTTCAGTCAATGTTTGCCAACAGGCATCACTTACGGCTTGCCAGTTTCTTTGATTTTCTTCAAATAATTCTTCATCATTTGATGAGTCTGGTGTTTCAACGAAGCGTCGAAAAGAAGACTGGGCAGCATTAAACGTATTTCGTAAAGCACGATATTGTGCACGTTCACCTTTCAGGTAACGTCCCGAAGGTTTATCTACCTCGATAGGCTCTAACAGTTGTTTGTAATCCAAATAAACCTCATTAATTTTACAATAGATCAAGAGACAATATTTACTCTTTTCATTAAAGTAATAGGGAAATAGTTTTAAATCAAGTGATTACTTAATTTAATACCACTTAATAGTTTCCGCCCCTTTTTGCAAAATATAATGGAAAGAATAGGCTGAAGCGAACAATTAGAATGATCAATCATCTAATTGCGTTTTCAATGCTTCAAAAATTGCCGCTGCCGTATCAAAATCGTATGCATCAACTGCTTCAATAAGTTGTGATAGCTGTTGATAGTATTCTGTACCTTGAAACATTGGGTCTAGTTGCTCTAATATATCGGTCGCATCTGTATCAAAATCTTCAATCAGTTCTTCTAATTCGGCAAATAGAGGTGCGATTTTTATTTTATCTAAAACTTGTGAGTCAGTTACAGTTTTAGCTGGAGTGGATAATTTACTTAGCTCATCAACCACGGGCACTAGATCTTGCATTACGTCATTTAACAATCTTAGTATTTGCTCATTGGCTTCACCATTGACTTTCATCGTTCCTGCTTCAAAGGCATCTTCACAGGCTTGCTCTAATACTTTTGCAGAAGTTTGTATTGATTTAGCACCAATATTTCCTGCCGTTCCCTTGAGCGTATGAGCACATCGAATCGCGGCCTTATCATCACTGTCTTGTATCGCGTCTAAAAATTGTTGTTCGAAGTTTTGATAACTACTTGCAAAACGTTTCAATAACTTTAAATAAAGTGCCTTATTATTTTGAGTAACGGCTAACCCTGCTTCTGTATCTATGCCTAACACACTCGGTATCTCCGTTTGGTTGCTGTCATTTGTTGATGAGTCTAAATTAATTGTCACTCTTGCTTTCGGCTCTTTTGGCGTTATCCATTTAGCCATTGTGGTAAACATGCCGTTAACATTAATGGGTTTAGCAATATGGTCATTCATACCACTGGCTATAACTCTTGCTTTATCTTCAGCCATAGCATTAGCTGTCATCGCGATTATAGGTAAGGATTGATATTGAACTTGTGCTCTTATATGTTTAGTTGCGGTATAACCATCCATCACCGGCATTTGGCAATCCATTAAAATACCATCAAACGTCTGCCTAGTAAGTTCATCAAGCGCTTCTTGACCATTTTCAGCAAGGGTAACTGACAAACCATTCATCGTCAGTAATTCCATCGCTAACTCTTGGTTCATTTCGTTATCTTCAACAAGTAACAGATTCGCACCTTGCAAATGATCAATGGCACTTTCTGCTAAGTTGTCTTTTTCGGCGACATGACGTTCACTAACAACATCTTTACCCATAGCTAACAAGATGGAGTCGAGTAAACCAGAGGCAGTCACAGGTTTAGTCAAAAAACCACTTATATCAATATGATTTGCCGCATTTGATAATTCTTCACGGCCGTACGCAGTGACCATTATTACTGTTGGTACATTCTCAATCAGTTCATTTTTTTGTATTTCTTTAGTCGTTTCAACTCCATCTTTCCCTGGCATTTTCCAATCCATAAAGACTAAATCATAAGGATCATTTAAATCTGCACTTTTCAATAAGGAAAGCGCTTGATCGCCAGTATTAGCTTGGTCAACTTGAAAGCCAAAACCTGAAAGTATCGTCGACAAAATTTCTCTTGCTGTCGCATTATCATCGACAATTAAAATACGTAATACACCTAAATCTGCTTCAACTGGCACGCGCTGAGACATGCCATTCTTTTGCTTACCAAGTTGTGCCGTAAAGTGGAATGTACTGCCGACTCCCGCTTCACTTTCAACCCAAATTTCCCCGTGCATTAATTCAGTTAGCTTTTTAGAAATAGTGAGGCCTAAGCCAGTTCCTCCATATTTTCTGGTAATTGAATTATCTGCCTGCGAAAATGATTGAAATAATTTCGCTTGTTGCTCCGGTGTCATTCCGATGCCGGTATCTCGAATAGAGAAATGCACGGCTACTTCATCATTAACAAATTCTTTTAATTCAACTTTAATAACAACATCGCCACCGGCCTCGGTAAATTTAACCGCGTTGTTACCGAGATTAATCAATATTTGTCCTAAACGTAATGGATCCCCTATTAGGGCAGTAGGAACTTCAGCTGATACATCAAAGTGTAATTCTAGTGCTTTTTCTTCTGCTTTTAATCCCACTAAATTTGATAAATTATCCATCACATCTTCTAATCGAAAATCAACATTTTCTATGTCTAATTTACCGGCTTCAATTTTTGAAAAATCTAGAATATCATTAATAATACCTAACAAAGATTCAGCGCTACGATGAACTTTTTGCACGTAATTTCGTTGTTTATTATTAAGATCCGTTTCTAAAGCTAAATAACTCATACCAATGATGGCGTTCATTGGCGTACGTATTTCATGAGACATATTAGCAAGAAAATCGGATTTGGCTTGGGTTGCTTCTTCAGCAGAAGTTTTCGCTTTTAATAAATCATTCTCCATGTTTTTGGTATCATTGATATCAAGGTTTATACCAATCACACGTGATGCATAACCATTTTCATCACGATCAAATGCTTTACCTACACTGAGTATCCACTTCCATTGACCTTGATGTGTTTTCATTCTCATTTCTGCACGAAAAACATCGGTTTTCCCTTGCATATGAAACTCTAGTGCGGCGAGCATTTCATCAAGATCTTCTGGGTGAATAAGCTTTTGCCAGTAATTATTAGCATTACCGTATAAACGATGAAGCTTGATCTTGGTATAACCAAGCATAGAGGCCCAAACATCACCGATATCAAGATGTTTATATTCTAAATCCCAGTCCCATAGACCGGCATTAGCTCCAGTCATAGCAAGTTCGAGTTGACGTTGACTATCAAATAATTCCCTTTCAGCAATCTTAAGCGTACTGATGTCGACAACTAAACTAATGATCCCTTGAGCACGACCTTCCAATTCGAACGAAGTCCTCATATACATCACATCGCGTTCACTGCCATCGGCAAATTCCAGCTTCATTTCACGATTACTACTGCCACCTTTTACCAGAAGTTCTTTATTTTCTTGATGAAATGTTTCACAAAGTGCTTTGGAGAATACATTATTTTCTAGCAGAGATTTTCCAATAACGTCATCACGTGACACACCAAATGCTAGCTCAAATTCTTTGTTAACTGCATAAATGTTTAATGATTCATCAGAAACCATTACCGGGTTTGGCAGAGCATCAAGTAAAGCTCTCTGGTAACTCAATAATTGTTCTCGCTGCTTTTCCTTGTTAAGTGAGTTCCTTAAATAATATGCAAGAAATATGGATAAAATAAAAATAAACAAAGGTACGCTGATAATGTCCAACTCATTGACAGCGAAAGCTTCGGGATCTGCACCGACAATTTCAATTTCCCATTCATTACCACCAATATCCAAAGTTCGCTTGTAATGTAAACTTTTAAGGTCAACTAATTCTTCCATCGGTAACGCTTTTGATGCTCTAGATGGATGGTCATGTAACAGTACGTTATTAGTTAAATCTTTAAAGGAAATATGCATCCCACCAACCGAGGTATATTTATTTAAGGCAAAATTCACCATTGCATCGACATCAATAATACTAATTGCGTAGCCCTTTAATGCTGAACGTCTTTCTTGTTTTGAGTTATGTGGTAAATGCGTAGAATATATTGGCAATACCATAGCGATATAATTTTTACCTGGGTAGGCAAATTTCAAAACATTTGTTAACGCGGGGCTATTAGTTTCAAATGAACGCTTCATTGCTTTTTGTATATGCAAGATACTGGAAAAATCTAAACCTATCACGTCTGTATTTTTTTGTGCAGGAACGGCATACATGAGTGGGTAAACGTCTAAAATACTTTTATTGTTCGTTAATCTTATTTTACCATTTTGATCAAACGAAAATATTTCAAAGTAATCTAAGCCTGACTGGTGCGCCTTATGTATGACCACCTTTTCATTACCGACAGCAACTTTAGGTAACCATCCTAAACCTATAACACCTTCATTCTCTGCGGCTGAACGTTGTATTATTTCTTGAAACTGCTTTTTGTCTATTTCTGGATTAGCATGCAGTGCAGTTTGCACAATATAAAGCTTTTCAAAATAAGGTAATATGGCTAGCTCTAATGCCCTGATCCTTTTATCAGCGACAGAAACAAACTCGACTCGGATGGTTTTCTGCGCTTCATTATGAGCGACTTGAAATAAAAGTAAGGATAAAATAGCGCCAAAATAAATACTGGCGTAAATAGCAATTCTGTTCTGACGAGCTTTATCATTGTCAGACTGCAAGTGTATTAAATAACCTGCCAATATAGTTAATGAAAAACCTAAGACAAGGATAGCTTCACCAGCATAGGTTGTTGTTAATAAAAAGTGCTGTGTAACATTGGCAGCATGCCCGTACTCGAATGCTTGCCAAATCATTACTGTTATCGCACTACCTCCAATTGTTAACGGGCTAATTAGGCTGCGTAGACTGGTAATACTGGCAAAATCCACTAATACTTTTAGCATTATAATCAACGAAACTAAGCAAAATGAAAATGAGGTGTGTACTTCCATGTGGCTATACATTCCCCAGCCACTACTCATATCAACTTTCATTAAATGTTCAACAAAAGCAATAAAAGCTAAAGAGAAAATAGTCGCCGAAAGTGTAGGTTTTATAAAAAGAGGGATTTTAATAAACGCTAAACAAAGATAAAGGCCTGTGAAGATGAAAGATAATGCAACACTGAAAGACATTCGTCCTGGGGATGCTATATTCGCGGTAAGGGAGTCAGTCATAAGAAACTCATCAATACCAAGTTGAATATCAAAAACATACTGTGCAACCGTAAGACTTGCAAAAAGCAGAACAAATCCACCACTATAAATAGCAGGCTGACGCATCCCCTGACAAACGGAATATAAACCTAAACCTGAAACTAGAAATAACAAAGCGGCGTTATAAGTAATTAAATCAAAGTGTGGAATTATTTGTATCAAAACAACGTTTCCACTGTGCCAACCAGATAAAATCAACAATCCAAAAAGGAACAGTGTTATTGACAGTAACTTAGCTACTTTATTGCATAACCGAATGGTACTTTTATGGAGAAGATGCATTTTCCGCCTTTGTTATATTTTTAGTATTCGTGTGGAGAAACCGTTAGGTACGTTAGTCACTTAAATATTCGAACTTATTAAATAACTAAAGTACTTATATTATTCATCAAAGTTATCTTGGTACTGAGATTGAATTTCTCTGACTCTAGGTAGACACTTAATAAACTCTGACACTAGGTGCGGTTCGAAGTGTTCACCTGACTCTTCCTGTAACAGCGCAACAGCTCGCTCTTCAGACCATGCTTTTTTATAAGGACGTTCACTGGTTAACGCATCGAAAACGTCAGCAATAGCAACAATACGAGCTGAAATAGGAATATCTTTTCCACTCACTCCTTTAGGATAACCTTTACCATTCCATTTTTCATGATGAAAAATTGCTACTTCCTTAGCGAGTTTCAATAGAGGTGAACGATGATCACCGATAATTTCAGCTCCATATTCGACATGCTTTTGCATAATAGCCCATTCTTCAGCGTCGAGCTTTCCTGGCTTTAATAAAACCCGATCAGGGATGCCAATTTTTCCGATATCATGCATTGGTGCAGCATTATATAATAAATCGCACCACTGTTCTGACTTGCCAATTTGTTCAGCAAGGAAACGAGAAAACCAACTCATACGAATAACATGCATGCCGGTCTCGTTATCCTTAAATTCTGCGGCCCGGCCTAAACGACGAATTATTTCTACTCTTGTTTCATTTAATTCAGCGGTTCTTTTTTGTACTAACTTTTCTAAATGCCGTGCTTGGTCGTATATGGCGAGTTGCGTTTTTACTCTCGCGGATACAAGTGGTGGGCTGATAGGTTTAGTTATATAGTCTACCGCACCTAACGAAAAACCATACTCTTCATCTTTTATTTCTGATTTAGCCGTCACAAAAATGACGGGGATATTTGCCGTTTCTACATTTGCTTTTAGTTGTTTACATACTTCATAACCATCAATTCCTGGCATGAGGACATCTAATAAAATTAAATCAGGCTTTTTTTTACCGTTAGCAATCTGAATTGCTGTTTCACCGTTTAATGCAGCTTTTACTTTATAATCGTCCCGCAATACACCGGTGAGCACATCAATATTTTCAGGTGCGTCATCAACTATTAAGATCGTTGCTTTAATTTTCGAAGGCATATATATCATTCCTTTTATAGATATTGATTTATAAATACGGCTAATTTATGACTATCTACTGGTTTCGTTAGATGGCCTATCGCTCCCAACGCTTTCCCTTTTTCTATATCGACTGCACTGGCATTACCAGAAATTATTAATACAGGCAGGGAATCCCCCTGAGGTAATTCTCTTATCGCTTTTAGGGTTTCAAAACCATCCATTTGTGGCATTAATAAATCAAGGAATACGATATCCGGAAATTTTTTTGATAATTGTTTTAACGCTATTTCTCCCGACAATGCGGCTTTTACCTTAACGCCTTCAGGCATTAAACCTTTAATCAAATCAATATTTGCTGGCTCATCATCAACCACAAATGCTATTTTAGTCACTATGGACTCCTTATTAGGTGCACGTCCAAGATAATGCAGCTCTTTAGAATGATTAATTAATTTGGAATCACTCGTTAAATTCAATTTTAATTAGCTTTTTTTATTGAGTAACTTCTACATGCCGGTAAAAAGGATAACTGATATTTGTCCTTAAACATAACAAACCAGTTACAAAAAGCTAAATAAAAAAGAATATAATAATTCACTAACACCAACCATAAGTTCTCAAACATTATTTAATTAATGCACAGATGATAGGTATACTAATTATTAAATGAATCATAAATTGTATGTTGAAAAAAGTGTTAATTAACAGGCTAAGTAAGCTGGTTATGTATAATGTAGGTAAGTGAATTGATACTAAGTAAATGCACTCTCCTTTTAACTTAGTTATAATCGTTCAAGTTAATACCCTGCACATATGCTCAAATAAAATAACGGATATTCATGTCTATCGAAAAGCTACATACCAATAAAGATAATTCATTTGTCGGTCAGACCGTATTACTTGTTGATAATATTGAGAACATACAAAGCACAATTACTAACATGTTATCTACAATGGGTTTTGACAATATTGTGCATGCGTCAAATGGTGCTCATGCATTAAATATTTTGTTCCAACAAACAGTAAATTTGATCATCACTGCTCCGCAACTGCCTAAAGATGAGAGCATGCAATTACTAAAGCAATCTAGAGCAAACCCAAAGACGTCTACAATCCCCTTTGTTATGATTGCGGAAATGATAAACCAAGAACAAGTTCTTAATGCAATAAAAAATGGTGTTGCAGAATATATTGTTAAACCCTTTTCTGAAAAACAGTTCGTTAAACAATTATCTAATGCTGTCTTTCAGAACAATATTAGTGCAGCGAATAAACTAAGTAGTTTGGGTAAAAAAAATAGCCAAAGAGCACTCGATAAAGAGAGCCAACAACCACTGCAAATTTTAGTTGTTGATGATGTTGTTGATAATATAAAAATAATTAGTGAGATTTTGCGTAAAGATTACAAAGTAAAAGCTGCTACTTCTGGTGAAAAAGCATTGCAAATATGCCAGATTGATCCTCAGCCAGACTTGATACTTTTAGATATAATGATGCCAGTCATGGATGGCATGGAAGTTTGTCGTCGGTTAAAAGCAAACCCTAAAACTCAACACATTACAGTGATCTTTTTGTCAGCATTAGATCAAACAAAACATATAGTTCAGGGCTTAGACCTAGGTGCTGTTGATTATATCACTAAACCTATTGACCCACCTTTAGTGAAAGCAAGAGTTCGAACGCATTCAAAGATCATTGAAAGTAATAAATTAATGCGCAATCAAATCGATATTATGCAAGAAAATGCACGATTAAAAGAAGCGTTTGAATTAATTAAGCAAAAAGGCTACCTCACAGGTTCGAGCTCAGTAAGTAAACGAATTTAGCACAATCCCACAATGATTCAGATATGATCTATCCCATAATGGGTAAAGGCTGGATGAATTTAACACGCCTGAGTATGAGAGCAGATGTTGAAGCTTGTTTCAGATATTACAATCAGAAAAAGCTTCTTACATCAAATGATGAGTGTTCTCCAATTGAGTTTGAGCAGTTCACAATAAATAGCTCTTATGCGGCTTGATTAGAATAATTTGACTTTATTGCTAGCTTAGTACCCGCAATTATTCTTTCATCGGCACCCAGGCACCCGTTTTATACATACCTAAATCAGTGCCAAATTTAACTGTTTTATCCAACTGTTTATCACCGCCAGCTTGATTATATAAGTGAAAGTTCAGTCCATAACCGTAGGAAAGCCCGGCTTTACGCATAATATCTCCTTTGATGAAAGTAGATATTTGACCACCTAATCCTTTTGTAACTGCTTTATCAAAATCGTTAATGAAGGGCTTCATTGCTTCGATATGTACGAAACTTTTGTCCGAAAAAGAGGCCTGGCTAAATGGCTTCTCTTCTGCATCATCTCCTTTGTTTTCAGCAATTTGATAGGGAGTAATGATATGAAGATAAAACAGTACCGATTTATCTATATCATCCCACAACTTCCAAGTTTGTTTGGTGACGTCATCTAGGTTTCCCATTTTATCATCGACAAAACGAACAACTCGCGCCAGTGTATTGGCATCTGAATACAGAGAACTTGCTTTGTTGCTTTGATTTAATGCTGACAGGCCTTTTGACACCTCAGAGATACCAGGCACAACTAAACGAACTCCTTTTTTGAGCCCTTCTTGAAGCACATATTTAGCACAAGAAAAGACCTTGCTTGAGTGTTTCTTTAGAAACTTACCCGGCAATAAACGTTGCATTTGAGTCGTTCTAGTTGCTTTAAGGCCATAAATTTCATGTAAACAAGTAGGGTTAGAGGCAAAACGTTTACAGGAAATTTTTTTGGTATAGACCAAATCCATAGGATAACGTGAAGGCACATCATCTAATTTATACTGGCTGTCTCCATGGTAAAACCGGCTTAACTTTTCTACTTCTTTTGCACCATTGGCACGTTGTTGACCCATTTGAAATAGCCAACTACGGTTTTGTTGGCTTGTTAATGCGTGGGCTATAATACGAGAAATTTCTTCTTCGCTGCGAGAAGATACTGATATATCATACATAAGATTATTTTCCTTAATGTTTTGTCAGTAAAAAATTTATTATTATGGATAAATTGGCTTGTTTTTGTTACTTATAATTAGCCACTACCCTGAGAATTTTTATACACAGCTATTCAATATCAGTAATATTAATTTTTGATAAACACTGCAAACCTTAATTTAAGATACCATCAACATACTAACTTTACTATTCATCAGCTTATCTAATCCAACCTTTTGAATATACGACTTTTACACCATATTTTCTAGGAATAAACTCAGAGTAAATAGTTAGCTAAAATTAGCAGTTATACCTATGTTCATTACAATTAGTTTTGTATTCGTGGATTTATAACGAAGACATTCTTAACGACCAGTCTCTATTAATTCGTTTTACCTGTTGTTAAGTGAATGTTATCGATTGCTCCACCACGACAGACAACTAAGCAACCAATATAGGTCATTCGTCATCAAACTGTAAATGATAACTTGGGTTCGCATTGCCGGCATTAACTACCTGAAAAAATAAGGTTTGATTAGAACTTGGTATAGGAAGATCTACCTTCCATCTTATTGGCCATAATTCATCTGGCCGAGTAGTTTGCCATAACAAATTAAGCCGCACTAAGTTAACTCTGTTTATCGCTAATGCAAAGCGTAAAACTGTCGCTATGGAGTCTCCCATTAGTTATCAAGAAAGTGTCAAGGGTTTGGCCATAAAGCACTACTGAACCCACCACTTTTACTTCCCCCCCCAAAAAAAAACATCCATTATCCCCAATAAAAATAACACTATTATCGACTTTAGTGTCCAATGCGATCCGTTAACAATTTGCAATATCCAGTCTTTTTGTAACACTCTTAATAACAGCAGAGCAATGTTACTATTTCAGTGTTACTACTACAGGAAAAGGCATGGCCAGAGAGACCAAACCGCTATCTGATACGCAAATAAAGTAAAAATAAGCTAAAAGAGTTAGTTATAATATCCAAAATGAGTAAATTATATGTACTACTGCTTTATATTTAAAAGTTAACTTAACTAGTACTCCATCTCTCTTCTCACCTATTTTTTAAGATAAATTGGTATATTTTATGAATATAATTAATCCATCGGAGAATATTACTTACACGTCCTAACAACCTAACAGGCCAACGTTTCGAACGAAAGGGAAGCTTTTATATATAAACACTCCTTATGAATACGAAATTTATTCATATAAAGTAGCGCCCTTATTGCAGCAAACTCATTGCAGATTCTAGTGCATAATCTTTACCTTCTTTCAGGGCTTGTACATTTAAATATTCATGCTTTTGTACTACTGGATAACCTGAATATTCATGATTTTTATTTTCAAAATCTAGGTAACGTTCATTTGATAAAGCGAAAGTCCAGCCATTAGGTAACTGTTTAGGTAATGAATCACTAAAACCACCATTTGATGCTTCACCAATAATGGTTACTTTATCTCTTGCCGCTAATCCAATTAAAAATATTTCAGCTGCACTCATCGTTAAACCACTCGTTAAGACAACTATCGGCCCCAGGTATTGTTCAGCGTTTGCCGGCTGAATAACGACTCTCCTCGGTTGGCTAAAACCATTTTCTATTCGCGTTGATTTACTGCCAATATAAAGGGGACTATTGATAAAGTGAGACAAAATACGATTAGAGACTAGATCAAACCCACCTGAGTTCCATCTTAAGTCTATGATTAACCCTTTGGATTTTTGTAATATGGGTGAAATATGTTTCATCACCTTATCTACCGTAATTAAATCAGCCGAGACAGTTTCTTCTTCGGTAAACTCACTCATATCGTCAATACTTAAGTAACTTATTCCCTTGGGTAAGTGCCCCAATAAAAAACTACCATTTAACCTTTGCGATTTAACATCGTCGATAAAATAACTAGAGGTTATATCGGCTCGTTTTTTATTCAAGTCCATATGAAACTCATAAGGTGATGAAAATTCATCTTGCTTGGTAAAAGGCGTCTCTATCCTCTCTTTTTTGAAAGACGTCCATTTTATGTTATGCCACGCCATTGGGCGGCCTTCCTTTGATTCTACATGGGCGTGTGCGTCTCCAAGTTCTGCTAGCAACTCTTCGAAAACATTAGCCAATACATCTTCACTGCTTTGTGCTGATATTTTTTTACGCCACAAAGGATACTTGGCAAGCCAGTCCCATTTTAATTCTTTACTAAAGGCAAAGTTTTCCGCGAAGGTGAACCAAAAAATATCAAAGACCTGCGGAGCAGAAAATACATAGTTATTATCATGAATACTTGTTATTAAGTCCTTCTGGCATAACGCTGGTAAAGCCTCAAGTTGAGTCAGTTGCACTGGGTGTATTGTTCCCCAATTAAGTTCAGCTCCATCTTGAGTGATACTGATATCGCTACTTGGGTACTCATTTGTTTCAACATAGTTTATTAAACAATGACTCTTGGTAATATCATAAAAACGAATATCACTACCCTTAACCTCGAGAATGTAACCATAACCTTGTGTTTTCCAAATTGAATTGTTTTTTACTTTCTGTTTAATACTCGACGTCTTTGGCTCACCTTTAGGGCCGAGATTTGCAAAAGTAGAGTGGGATAAAAATATATAAGTAGTTAAAAATAGTGCAGTAGTTAATTTCATAAGTGACCTCTTAAAAGTTTCCTCATGATAATAGGAGTCCATTGAAGCCAGTATTTTTTTCGACAAACTATGGTATTCTCTCGATCAATGCACTTAAATAAACGACCAATAAGTTTCATACATGATGTCAGAACTATCCATATGCTAAGCAATAGAGAACATAGTCGTTCCACACTCATTATTCATACTTTTATCTGGTTGTTATCTATTTTACTGATGTTGGTCTTAGTGTCGCTGATTGAAAGGTCAACGCTCCACAGAGAGATGTATTTGCATGGTCATTTGGCGGTTGGCATTGTGCTCAGTATGCTCAATGTAATATTGTTCTATTGGTTATATTTTTATTTAGACCGAGCCACAAAAACAGTCAGTCGTTATTCAATATTTTTTAATATTACGCTAATGATTATTGCTTCTGTTTTTGTTAGTACCAGTGCGGATATATATTTATTTTCACTTAACTTTGAAGGAAGTCAATTTCAATTTTTATGGGACTTTATCGCTTTCAATTGTACTGTTAAGTTTTATTTTGTTTTTATTGCCACTTTTGCGCGTTTTAGTGTTGATTGGATTAATCAACTAGCGGCCAGAAATGCGACACAGTTGGAAATAAAGAAAACTGAATTGGCCATCTTAAAAAGTCAGACGAATCCACACTTTTTGTTTAACACGCTAAACGCGTTATATGCGTCGTCTTACCAATTTGGCGATACTCAAACAGCAACGGGTATTAGTAGTTTATCTCATTTATTGAGATATATGCTTTTTCACAACAGTAAAGAACGGGTAAATATCGAACAGGAAATTGAACACATTGAAAATTACATTGTTTTGCAAAAACAACGTCATCACGACAATATAAATATTGAGTTTACGCAAACATTAACTATGCAATTCGTTGAAGTTGTGCCAATGCTACTAATGCCTTTGGTAGAGAATGCATTTAAATATGGCATTAAACCCAATGATAATAATCAAATAACATTCAATATTGAGTGTAGTAATAACAAAATTGTTTTTACTAGCCGAAATGTTGATCACAGCCTTTTGTATAAAAATCATGATCACGTTACTAAAAATGGTTTTGGTTTAGATAATTTAAAAAAGCGTCTAAATATTTTATATCCACAACAACATAAATTTAATACGTCCATCTATGAAGGTCACTTCATCACAGAACTGGAAATTATATGCGTTTAAAAACCGTAATAATCGACGATGAACAACAAGCGTTAAATCTACTTACTACTTATTGTGAGCAGATCGAACAGTTGGATTTAGTTGCGCGTTTTACGGATCCATTGCAAGCGATGCACTTCATTAATAATAATAAAATTGATTTGTTAATCAGCGATATTGATATGCCGGCCATATCAGGAATTGAATTAAGAAGTAGTTTACTCCAGCCAGTAGCGACCATTTTTATTACTGCACATAGTGAATTTGCTATCAATGGCTTTGACCTTGATGTAATTGATTATTTACTCAAACCTGTCATTTTCCCACGCTTTTTGAAGGCAATAAATAAGGCAAATCAAAGAATAACGATGATGGAAAAGTCGATGGTAAATTTATCTCTTCCCCCCAGCCCTGACTTTATTTTTGTTAAGGTGAATGGTGCAAGATTACGTATCAATGTCATGGATATCTATTACATTGAGTCTCAACGTGATTATGTGATGATTTATCTAAAAACGAAACACTATATGGTATTGCAAACGTTAAGCAATATTATCGACATTATTCAGAACCCACGATTTATTCAAGTACATAGATCTTTTGTCGTTAACTTAGCTCATGTTGATTCTGTTGAAAAAGATCACCTTCTCATCAATAATATTGACCTAACCATAGGTAAAACTTATCGTACAGAGTTGTTAGCTAAACTTGGTTAGTCATTATAAATTAAGTCCAGTGACATTATTTAAACTTTGTCACTGAAATGTATATAAATCAGATTTACGTCAGTTCTATAAGAGTAAAAATTAACCTGATTATCCGCCTTCCCTCTTGCGTTAACGCGTAAAAAAATCATAAAAATGAGCTAAACATTTATTTCATCCTGCCATACATATCGCTATATCACCGCTTATCATAAATAAATAATACGCTTGATTTTTTCACTTACACTGACCTAAATCTAACACTCCAGTGACATATTTTATGATTTATTAAAACATTATTGAGGTCATTATTTTATCTTTGCCATAGGGTTAACAACTAGTTTGTCGTCCGACTCAAACAATTGCGAAGCGTTTGAAAATAGTGATGATTTTCATGCAAAAGCAATGAGTGAAAATACTAAGTAGATAACTTACTTTTGAATTTATTAATGGGATAAGCCTATTAACTACAACAGCTAGTAGCCAAATTTAAAGTGGCAATGCTATAAAAATAAATAGCCCTATAACGCCAACTAAAATACACAATTATATAAACATGTGAATCATACATTAAGTGTCACTATTCTATTTTAAAAGGGAAAAAAATGAAAATCACACTAATAACATCAAGCATTATTATCGCAGCATTAACTTTTTCAAACATTGCAGCAGCTAATGACAGCTCTAAAAAAACAAAACAATTAAGCGTTGGCATTGGATCCTATGCATTAATGATTGATCAAGATAAGTTGGGCGAAGAGGATTTTTCTGGCAACTCTTTATCCATCACATATGCTTTTAGCGATAAAATGGCCATGAATATTCAACCCTATTCTTTAGAGCATGATGATGCTTCAGACATCGAAATATCAGGTTTCGATATGTCAGTATATTATGGCACTGGCTTAGCTTCTAAGGGATTTAAAGCATACATTGGAGTAGGTTTATATAATGAAACCCGTAAATTTGAAAGCGTTGAAGAAGACTTTTCAGGTGTTCAGCTAAGTACGGGATTCGGTTATAGCTGGAATAAAATATCTTTAGGCTTACATATTGGCATTCGTTCTACCGATGATTACGAAGAACTAGCTAATAATGATGATAAAATTACTGCAATATCAAGCTCCTTGGTGTTGGAGTATAGGTTTTAACATTACCAAATAAAGACACTAAACCACTGGAAAAGCACGATAGTAAATCAATTCTGTGCTTACCCCTTCAAATATACCAAGGGGGCTAACTTAACCTGAACTCTGGATAATGAGTGCTTGATATTAGAGTAAAATCAATAACTTGGATGGTTAAACAGAAATAACAACAAACTTGAAGTAACTATATGCTCTATCAATGTTTCATTTTATGCCATTATCAAGGCAAAACGTTTATGAATAGCGGGCTATTTATCGACGTTTTAACGCTGATAATGGGATAAAAGGAAATGTTG
>Ga0209396_1002961_pt1 | contig 17450 bp, 10 predicted proteins | sample GOMGulsemesocosm_6_FD_184638 | JGI IMG/M metagenome (GOLD analysis project Ga0209396, IMG submission 184638) | Methane-oxidizing microbial communities from mesocosms in the Gulf of Mexico - GOM8C Gulf of Mexico (SPAdes) (version 2) | ecosystem: Environmental > Aquatic > Marine > Cold seeps...
TTACAGGAATGTCTTTCTCACGGCGTAGTGTGTTCACTTGGATGTGAGGCCACTTCGTTGTTCCACCAGTTGAGCCAAACTGGAATTCAAAGTCTACGATTTGCTCATACTGAATCTGTTCAATAATACCACCGAACTCCTCATCATGAATTTCTTCCAACCACATACGAAAACGCATTCGAGTTACTTTACAGTAACGATCCACCATTACATTGTTAATAGTAGCTCCTTGAAGACCAGTATCATGAAATGAATCCAACTCGATTAGGTCATATTTTTTAAAAATCAAACCTTCGTTGGCTTGCGATAACTTTAAGTTAGGCTGTACTGTATATGGAAACTTTGCACCAAACTGGTCGTAGTTAAAGATTTTCTCAAAGTAAGCACGTCCACTGTTCACACCAGTATTACCAATACCTCCATCTGGATTTTGATCTTCACGAGGGAGTTTTGTCCAATCTGGTTTCTTAAGTGATCCTGGGATTAAGTCTGTCTTGGGATCAATTCCCATAGTTGGAGATACAGCCAAATATTGTTGTTCCCATAGGTCTGCAATATGCGGAGCTTTACCTTTTTGGGTATCTGTAATATTCCCTGTTAAATGAATAGTTGTTCCATGAGGAATTACACCAGAACGAGAAATTTGATAAGGTGGTACAAACTGAGGACCAAGTTCACCAGGCCCTAATACAGGTTCAGCACCATCCTCTTTCACAGATTCTTCATCCGATGCATGACTGAACATATTCGAAGGATTTTGATACTTGCTTTTTTCGCTCCAAGGCATTTGGTGATCGCCCAGCCATAGGTACATTCCATCTTCAAAATGTTGAAGTTCATTATTGTTGTCTATAATGGAAGTTTCGTACTTAACGGCTGCATTGAACTGCTCATTAGAGCCAGCTCGGTTACGGACAGGTGCATTTACTTGCGTAAACTTTAGTTGTTCTCTGTACTCCTGAGATTTGAAATGGAAGACACCAAAGATGGTCTCCGAAGTTGTTCCAGGTGAAGGCATAGGTGTGGTATGTAGCCCAGTTGGACCTTCTTTCCAGTTTACCCAAGTACCATGTAGTTTTGACAAAATACCGTGCTGTGAACCATTATTCGCCCCTTTAGGCAGCCCTTCTTTCCATTCTTTATAGGGTTTAACTGATGATTGTTGTGGTTTTTTCATAATAACTTATTTTATAATATTAATAATTTTCTAGTTTTATTTATTTTGGACAAATAAATGGGTACTCTTTGTCATCGATTAACTTTTCTATATTAAAAAAATCATTTAAAACCGATTCTGCGGTACAGAATGCTCCTTCTACCCATGCTTGATCGTTAGAATATGTTGATCCAACAATAAAAAGATTACTGTCTTTACCTTTTACTAATGATGATGGCTTACGTATTTTCTGCTGTACATCTCCAATATTATAATGAGAATAATATGCATGGTATCCTGCATTAAATGGTGGTAAAGACCAATCCATATATTTGGTTTCTAAAGGCTCTGGAATTGATTCATAACCTGCTTGAGAGCCAAAATGTAAACTTGCCAATTGCTGACGTAACATTTTTACCATTATTGCAGGTGCCTTACGTGGTCCGTCCAATGGTTGATAATCTTTAGATTCCGCTATTTCTCGCTTTTTATTTGGTCCAAGTTCTAAGGCTTTCCAGAAAGTTGTGTAGCGTATATCGTCATAACTCGCTAGAATTCCGTATACTTTTTTTCCTTTTTTATTACGCGCATTGTCCCCAAAATAAACTACTTGTCTAATTGGCATATCTGTTGCGCTTGGCCCAATAGTATCTAAATGTGCTATTTCTGAAATTTGTTGTGTTTCTTCATATCTAAAATTTGCCTCAACAATAGATTCTGCAGTACTTAAAAAATCGGCTTCTGAGGTATACGTTGTATCTATAATTGTGGTTACCGAATTATCGTATGCATGACCTAGTGCTTCTGCAGCCAACTTTGCTTGTGCAGCTTCTGAAGCAGCTTTTTCTATTGCTTTTATGTATTTGGCAGGAAATTTATCTTTCTTAAGCTTTTTAATTCCATCTTGCGTTAAAAAATAACTATTCAACTTAGCAGGATATTTTGCTGGCGAAGGAATATCGTCTCTCCACCAAGGTGAATCAAAGAACATCCCAATTTTATAAGAAGGCTGCATTAAAACAGATTCTAAATACAATTGCACTTTATCTTCATTTAAGACATCAAAATCTCCTCGATTTTTATTAGCATAACGAGTTGCTTGTGCTACTAAATCAATTGCATACCTTCCCATTGCTAAAAATGCTGCGTCACAAGTTTTTGCATCCAATTCCTTATTAGGTTCGTTTTTGCTCGCAGTTGTATAATGAATTACATTCTTATTTTCTAAAATAGAACGCAACCTCGTGTTTGAATGGTATTCAAAACGGATACCTTTCTTTTTTGCAAGTTTAACAATCTCTTGAAAAAGGGTAGAAAAAATACCAGAATAACCAATTGTTAATGTTTTATAAAGCGTTCCTGGTGTAAACTCGTTATTTACTTCAAATGATTGAGCAGAGTTACTATTTACTACATTTGAAGAATAACCGTTACCATCTGCTAAATAACTAAAACCTTCCTGTCCTAAAACATCATAGGCTAAATTCCAATAACCGATATCTTTTAATTTTTGTCCTTTCTTAAAAATAGATTCATATCCTAAATCTTTAGTAATTATTCCTTCTTCGTAAAATTTGCACCATTCATTTCTTGTAGGTGGTAATGCATCTTCAGAAACATCTATCCCTACTCCTTCAATCTTTGTAAAACCGTCATCTGGCCCTGAATCTGCACCATAATTATTTACATTATATGGAGCAGGGTTTTTAGAATCAATTTCGGATGTATACATACTTTTTGCTCTTAATGATAAAAGTGGATCACTAGCTTCATTAAAAGGTACAGAATACTTTTCTAATCCAATTTCACTAATAGTTTTGGTTACTAATCGATGACCAGGATTGTTACCGTCATTAGGATTTGGATTGTTCTTTGTTTTTTCATAATCCCATGCAGAATAACGCATTCCACCTAATTCCAAATAAGAGGCTTTAGGATTGTCTTTAAAATGCCAAGTACAAACTCTTGCACCCGCTTCTCGAGTTCCTTTTTCATTTTCTGAAAATGTATATTTACCCCAATCGTATAATTCAAGAACATCTCCTTTTTCTAAATTTTTCGATTTGTCTTTTGCATGTGCTGGTTTTCCTTGTAATAACCTCCAAGCTGTATATAAACCAGCTGCTCCTGCTCCAAAAATTGAATATGTTTTGTTTTCCATGTTATGATTTTTTTAAATTTATTTACTACAGTTCATTACTTGTGGTGTTAAATTTTTCATTTGACCTGCTAAATCTTTTTCAGGAATAATGACTTCTACTAAAGTTGGTTTGTTACTTTTTGATGTTCGAAGTTTTTCTAATACTTTATTTAATTCGTTTATATTATTTGCTTGATAACCATTTGCTCCGTATGCTTTTGCTAAAGCCATATAATCCCATTTTGGTAAATAATCAAATTCATCAAATTTACCATTCGGACAAAAAGCATCTACATCAACAAAAACTTGTTCTATGGCATATACTTGATTGCTCATTACAAAAATGACACTATTCACATCGTACTTTGCCAAGGTTGAAAGCGATTGACAGATCATCATAAATCCACCATCACCAGCAATTGTCCAGGATTGTTTTTTACTTCCTAATTGTGCTCCTAAAGCCGCTCCAGTTTCATAACCAATACATTGCCAAGCCGCTGAACTGATGTAACTGTTTTTTTTCATACCGTAAATGTTTGTGGCTACATACATTGCAGAACTCACACCAAAAATGAGATTAATGTCATCCCACATTTTGTGATCTTCTATATGTTTTACTGCATGCTGAAAAAAGCGGTTATAGGTAATTTTATCTGGTGTGGCATTATATTTTGGATCTGAAGACGACACCCAAGGTTCTGGATATTTGGGTTGTTTAGGTGCGTTTTCTTTTAACGGATAAGATGTACTGTTTTCAAAACGTTGTAATAAGGCTTCCATAAAGTCTTTCATGGTGACCTCTTCGTATGTAAAATATCCGGCTCTAATTTCTGTTGTTGTTGCCATCACCATATCAGAATACTTATTTTCAATAAACCACAAATAATCATCTGTAATGATGGTCCCTAAAGTTAAAAAGCAATCTGACTCCTTTACATAATTTTTCACATTATCTATAGAGGCAGCATCTGAGTAGGTACCAATAAACTTATCGCCTTTTTCATCTAGTACAGTTTTACCTAGTGAAGTCGTTGTGTATATAAATCCACTTGCATCTATTATTTTTTGAAGTAAATCTGATAAGTCATGTCGTAAAATTTCAACACCAGCAAAAATCATTGGTTTTTTTGCATTGGTTAACTGTTTCCATGCTTGATCTACAGCATTTAGCAATGCATCTTGTTTACTTTTTTTAATTTTAGGCTGTAACTTCTTTTTTGAAGGTCGTTTACAAGGTTCCCCCCAAACCTCACTATAACAAGCTATGTAAACAGGTTTTTTATGTGTAATTGCTGCAATTAATAATTTATCAATTTTTTTTGCTGCACCAACAGATGTAATTAACGTTTCTGAAGCAACTGTAACGTGATTAAATATTTCTTGATCTGCTTTTAAGTTTCCCGTTGAGTGATGGTATAAAACATTATACATATCCCCAATTTTTCGGTCATTAGAACCCGGTGTAGCACTTATAACCACCATTGGGCTAGATTCTACATAAGCGCCTGCTACTGCATTTAAGGCACTAAAAGTACTTACACCATATTGTAATGAAACAGCAGATAAGCCTCTGGTTCTACCATATGCATCTGCTGCATAGGAAGCATCTAACTCATTAGAGGTTCCAATAGTTTCAATGCCTTTAAATTTTTCTAACGCTTGTGTAAAGTTTTTAACATAATCTCCAGGGATTTGAAATAACTCTGTAACATCAAGTTGTTTTAAGCGAGTTAATAAATAATCTGCTACAGTAAATGTATCTTCTTGCATTGATTAAGGTTTTAGGTTGTTATTTTTAATAACAGAATTAGGTGTTATCTGTTAAGAATAATTTTCACTAAAACTAATTTTTTTGCAATGTCTTTTTACGCGTAGAAATACCCGATTTTAAAACCTGAAACAAAACACTGTTAATTTAATTATTAGACTATTAGAAGGTCTAAACATTTATTTCAATACCTATTACTTAAAACATACAATAACACCTAAAAGACTGGTATGTGGTGAAGCTAGGCTTGTAGATGTAGCATTAATTATAAAGCAAAGCATTTCGAACAGATTCAACTTCTCTCCTACGTTGCTTCATAAATAGAGTTTTCCATAAACATTTTAAAGAAACATTTTAGAATAAAAAACAAGAAACTGTAGTAATAATGTATTCACTTTTACCAAAGCAAAGTTAGATAAACGGAATGTTATAGTTCAAATGCTATTATGAGTAAAATGACGTATACAAGTTTTACCTACAAACTTTATACTAGCTATTTCAATTACCAAACAATTACAATATTATACTACATCAACAATTTGAAATCTGTTTTTCCAGTATGTACTGTTTTTCCATCTATCTTCTATAGCATAATGATTGCTTAGTTTTTCAGAGTAAGCTTGAAACGCATTTTCAACAATATAACGATAAGTAGACATGGCGTCATCTTCTTTTGAAAGCTTACTTGCCAATGCATGTCCTGCATAAAACCCTGAAGCCAATGCAGAGGTAATTCCATAAGATGAAATAGGATCATATGAAAAAGCAGCATCCCCTACTGCCATCCAATTATCACCATAAGGAATATCTAATCGGCTAGTTCCACTAGGCATTACTTTTATGTTTTCAAAATCAAGATTAGCTGTTTTTGTAATTCTAGAGATATGTAAACTTGTTTCTAGCTCTTTTTTTATAAAAGAGGCTAATAATTTCTTTTCAGGAAGAAGTTCATATAAGGTAAAAAACATAATAGTTAATTCATTATTATACTGTGGAGCTACATACCACCAACCATTTTCAGTAGCTTCAACACTAATTTGATGTGCTATTGGTTCATGTAAATGAGCTTTAAAACTAATGGAAAATTGTGAATCTATATTTTTCTTTACTACTCCTAATTGTTTGCAAACGGAGGATTTTCTTCCAGTTGCATCCACAATATATGCTGCGTTTAGTTTTGTTGTTTTATTTCCATTCTCTATACTTGCCTCAATACCATTATTTGTATTCAGTACTTTTTTTAGTTTGAATCCTTCTAATAAATTGCCAGAACTATCTTTTAAATATTGACGAAGTTGCTTTTCAAAATGTAATCGATCCAATAAATAACCATGCCCATATATTTCTTTCAAAAACTCTTTTTGCTCTAGTGCATCACTTCCCCAGCAGCTTTTATTTCCATAGTAAACAATATGTCTTGGATTATCAAGTAAATGCATAATCCCCATTTTTTTTAACAATGGCTTTGCATTTGGAGGAATTGCTTCCCCAAATTTTCTTACAGGTTCAATTTCTGCTTCAATAATACAATTAGAAACCCCTCTACTAGTTAATATTAAAGAGGTGGCAATCCCTGAGGGACCGCCACCAATTATGATAACTTGATACTCTTTTTTATCGTTCACCACGTAACATTGTTCTTCTTTTTCTACTCGTTTTTGGAGCATCTTTTTTAATTTCAGCTACTTTTTCAACAGCATGTCTTAAACTTTTTACTAAATATTTGGTGCCAGCTGCATCTATTTTATCTTCAGCATACACCACTTGTGCAAAAGTTGGGTCAGCATCGTCTTCAGAAAAGTTTCGTCCCATTTCAACCCATGATACTTTAGGAAGGTATCCACTTTCGTTTTCAGGTATTGGAGCCTCTTGCTTGGTTATAATACCAAGGTAATTCCATTCTTCAACCATGTTTTCTAGTCTCTTTAAATGGTCAGCTTCTATATCACGTAACCAATCTTGTCTGTAATCAAGGTGCTTTAAACGTTGTGCGGTATTTACATTACCTGCTTGCATTCTTAAATAACCATCTTCACTTAATACTTGATTAGGAACTCTAGCTGCCCAAAAGGATGGTAACGGTAAATAGGTAGAAACTGTATAACCTGACAAACAACTTGCTTCATCTGTTTGCCAAGGAACTCCCATCCATCTTGTTAAAGATCCCGGACCATTAATGGCACAAGGACCATCAGTAGCCATTGCAATTTGAGAGGTTAATAGATCACCAAAATCTAATTGAATAGCCTCTCCTTCAAGAAGTACATTAAGACGATATGGTTCTTTCCACATGTTTCTAACTCGCATAGTCCATGTTAATTCAATTCCTGGATGAAAAGGTCCTCCTAGACAGTCCTCAAGTGGAGCTTGATTTAATGCATTTATCTGTTCAGTTAATGATAGTTTATCAAATGGAGTTTGTTTTAATGGTTCTCCTGTATTAAATTTTCCTTTTGACCATAGACGTAATCGTTTATATTGTGTAACCGTAATGGGTAAATTATCCAAAGCTACATCTTTATAATCCCCAAAGCCATCACCATAAAACGGAGGGACTTTTTCAGGAGTATATTCATCTGATAAAGGATCTCTAAACCATTCGAAAACTTTTTTTCTTGCTGCAGTAGAGCTACTATCAGGATTCTTTAATAGCTCGATAACCTTTGGATCAGTAAAGTCAGAAGGTGAATTTTTACCAAATAACATATAAAAACCTTGATTTACCCATTGGGTATTAGTCATACGTCCTAAAATAGGATAAATATCACGCCAAAACTCTACGCCTTTTTTAGAAGGGTTTGGATAGTCCATTTCATTAATAAACAAATTTTGAACAACATCATTCATTGTTACTACACCGTATAATCCTTGTCCAAAATTCGGAGGCGTAACCGCGACCATTGCTGGTTTTGCTTCAAATTCCTTTCCATTAATTTTAACTGTTGCTCTTACAACACCATCACAAGTGTCATCATGCCATCCATTATTGTTTGCAAAGGTTGTTATGGGCATATTATCAGTTGATTCTGCCCCTCCACTACCTGAGAAAAACAATAATCTACCTTCAGAATCAGTTTGTAAATGTCCTAAGTTTACATTTTTCCCATAAAACTTACCGTCATCAAAACTGTAATCATCATTGTATGTATACGTTTCTATTAATTGGCAATGTTCATCACGTTTATCTGTAGAAACGATGTCAGGTGTATTAATATTGATTCCTGAAATACTTATTGGGCTAGGTTTAATTGCTAATTGCTCTCTATAACCACCAGCAACGTTATTATTTCTGCGAATGGATGGAATACTATATTTATTTCCTAAATCTAAGGCTGTATTAAACTCATACCAAGCTGCTTTTAGGTTGGCAACTTCTACCCTCCATTCAATTGGATTTTCCTTATTATGTGTCAACTCTTTAACCACATCTCCTTTACTATTGAATCCATAGATTCTAAAGCGCGTAACTTCTTTTTTAATTCTACCTTTAGCATCTTTGTATCCTCCTTTTGGTACTTCTGATACTCCAGGTAAATCTGATGCCAAAAAATGTTCTGGCGAATTTCCTATACGTGCAATTCCTATTGGCGGATATATAGCTACGTAACTTATTTCGTTTGTTTTCATGGTTGGTTTTATTTTAGTCAAAATTGAGTAATTAAATTTGTTTTTTACAACGTATTTATACTCGTTTAATGAGTGTGCATTAATGGCTATTAAAGAATTGTTTTTCGAGTTCTTAATAATAAATTGGAGTCCTCACTACACTCTATTTTTATATCCATTAGTTGTTTATAGCTCGTTGAAAAATAAGTAGATGCTGGTATAGAGGCATCTTTAAAGCTAATAAAAGCACCACTAGTATGTGGAATAATATAATCTCGGCTATCTTCCATCCAGTCCTCTGCTCTATTAACAAAAGGCCTATTTATAATCATTTCTTTAGATCGCTGTTCGTCTGTAAGACAGTATTTATCATCTCTATCTAAAAATTGATCCCACCAAGTTTGGTATTGAATTGTAAATGGCCTGTCCTTATATGGAAAAGCACTACCGATTAAATCTTTATTCTTACTATAATTATCATAATAATTTCCTGAAATGGCTCCTAAAGTAAGGTAAGTGTGTACACCATGACGCATGTCAGCATCTAATTCATTAGGTATTTTAGACGATTGTAGTGAGCAAATTAGCGCTTTTCTACTTGTATCATCCCAACGAATTGTATCAGTTTCATTATTAGAGTTAGCTAAACGAGAAGTAATTTTATGAGGCGCTGGTCCATCTTGATCAAGCTTTATTTTGTTAACACTTTTCCTGTCCCAAGATTCAAAATGCCAAGCATATTTATCGCTATGATTTCTTGACACATTGTTGGCATCCTTAACTCTATCTTGTTTAAATGATAATCCCTTTAAAACTTCCTCTCCTAGCACTTTCTTAATGAATTTTTTTAATTCAGTTTCGGTACCTCCATAATAGCCATTCATTTGACATTTAAGATATGCATTTGGATTAGGTAAATAGTTATTGCTTAACTGAGCTGTTTCTATTTTTAAATTGGTACCTATTAAATCAGGATAAGTATCAGGCTTAATTGCATTTTCCCATAATTCCAATACTTCAATCGCGGGTTTTTCAATAGGATCAAATGCTACTTTTTCACCACCTATTTTAATTGTAAATTGCTGATTAAATTTAATATTAAAACTAAACGAGATTTCAGGTAATTCAAAAGTTTTAAAAACAAGTTCTGTAACAATACCATAACTCATTCCTCCTCCTCCTCTTAGCGCCCAAAGTAAACGCCCTTTTTTAGAATTAGGAGTATCTAAATAAGAGAGTGTTTCTATATCACCATTACCCAAAACTATGGTAGCTCCTATTAAGTTTTCACAAGCCATACCGTGTAATCTTGTCCAAGGTCCCCATCCGCCTCCCATGGTAAAACCTGCAATAGCTACAGTTTCACAAGTTCCATGAGGAATACCAACGTTCTCTTTATCAAGTTCCGGTTTAATGTTTATAAAACGTGCCCCAGGCCCAACAAGTAGTTTTTTAAAAACTTCCTGAGTTGGTTTATAGACTTCTCCTTTTACTATTTCAATACTACTCAATTTAGAAAAGTCAAGTAAAACGGTATTTGTACCAGAGCATTCCCCTTCATGATCATGTCCGCCAGATCGAAGACGAAGTTTTATTTCAGTTGGATGTTCATTAGCAAATAGTACTATTTCACTAACTTGATTTGTATTTTCTACAAATACAATAATTGAAGGTCGAAATTCAAATTTTCTGTTAAAGACTAATCTTTCTTTCTCGTATTTTTCTGAATTAGTACAATCCGTTAGAATTTCAGGATTACCTAGTTCTGCTAATTTGTTTTTTAATTCATCTATTAAGGAATTACAGTTTTTCATGGTTGCTAGTTTTAAAATTATGACATATTCTCTATTAAATGTATAGCGAATATTTTTACATATATATCAGTAAAACTAAAAGAAGTACATGATAATACAGCATAGAATAGTTAAAACTAATTAAGAAATGTTGTTGATAAAAAACGCATAATAGTTAGTGAAAATGGGTAACGAATTTTACTGGTTAAAAAAGAAAAGCAACTCCTTAAAAAGAAGTCGCTTTCAACACACAGGTTTTATATTGTATCAGTATTAACCAAACTATTCCACACACATTACACTTCCTGGGTCGTATAAAAAGTATTTCATTAACATATTGAAGTGTATTTACTATAAAAAAACTAACTTTAAAAAGATAATAAATGTGTAATTTCTAAAGCTTAAGTATTTTATAAATCTATAATATATTCTTTAATTTTTTGTTGCGTCATAGCATTAACCTTGGCGTTGTTTTTACTATAAAAATTACTGAATGAAAAATCAGTCCAATCTGCTCCTTCTTTATTCGCGTGCATTATCATCACAAAACTTTCTGTATCATAGGTTATTAAAAATAGCCCGTAATCGTTGAAAAAAACAGGAACCCCTAATTCTTTACTATATTCTTCTTTATATTTATAAATTGCTGGCATGCATTTTCCGCATGCTGCAACGGCCAATACTTTTGTATCTCCCAATAATCCATATTGAAAAAACTTAGTTTTTGTTGGTTTGTTACCAATTCCTCGTTCTCCCTCTAATAAGTGATACGTTCCATTAATAGCTTCGGTAGGGTGCTCTATTTGAGCAAATAATGCATTCATGCAAAGTATTAACAAAAGATAAAATAATTTTGATCTCATTTTTTTTAATTTTAATTGGTTTTACATTAATAGTATAACATATATGTTATTTTGTAACAAACCGTTTTATGAATAGCTATTCTGGTTTGTGAATGACTGATAAGTTAAGAACAAAAAAAGCTCAATTATTACAATTGAGCTTTTACCAAAACTAACCAACTTTATAAGGAGTCAATCACTCATCTATAAATAGTTTAATGCCTTTGTTTTATGAAGTATTTAATTTCAAAATCTAAGTTAGTTACTTTATTGTAACACTTTTTCCACAGCCAGAATTAGCGTTATAACACCTAGATCCTCCTCCATTTGAATTAGAATCAAATTTATAAGAATAGTTAGATGAACAATCTACTTTTGTTGAACTATTTACATTTATACGTGTTCCATTTCTAGCCCCCTCTTTATAGATGTAAATATCTTTACCAGTTCTGTTGTTAATTGTTACTGTTTTAGCACCATTATTTTTATCCATTTGCTCCATACGAGCTTGGTGTGCTTTCATTTTTTGATACTTTGGTGTAGCTTTGATAGAATCATTATATCTTTTAATTTCATTTTCTCCTCTTTCTCTTGCAGCTACGATGTTTTTATCACCTTGCTTTTGCTTTGCGGTTCTAGCATTTTGTTTTGCTTTCATAACTACCAAATAATCAGTAATCATTTTTTTTAAATTTTTACTTTCTAAAGCTTTGTGTTCAGGACCATAATTAGCTGTACCATTAGCAGCATTTTTTAATGCTTTTAATTTTTCTTTAAAAGACATTTTTTTCTTTTTAGCTCCTGCTGATTTTGTTACTGTGGACTTATCAATCTTAATAAATACATCATCAATATACTTAAATGAGGTACCGTCTGCTGAAATGCTAGAAAGTACAAATATGTAATCACCAATTGCTACAACTCCATCTTTATCATATTTATGTTTGATTACAGTTTCATATGGGTAACCACTACAGGTATAGTATCTATCAGCGGCATTTAGACTCATAATATCTTTACCTTTTTTTTCACCTTCAACTACTGTACTAGATATTTTATACCCTTCTCCTGTTGGTAAATACTCTTTCTTAAATTTAGTAACATACCGTTTATCACTTATTTTATAAAAACCATCACCATCTTCATCCCATACTTTTAAGTATTCCTGGTATTGATCATCTTCTGAAATAGAGTTAAATAAACTGTTTTGCGCTATTGTTACCGTTGTAACCAAAAAAGCTAACGCTAAAATTATTTTTTTCATATGTTTTATTTAATATTGATTATATGTTTACACAATAATACTAGCTTACATTTATTCTATAACAATGCGTTTTATGAATAGTAAATTGAGTTTGTGAATGGATTAAAAATATTAGATTCTAGATTATTTTAAGCTAAAACTGGTATAGCGCTATTTAAAAGAATAATATTAATAGCGGATAAATAACATATAAAGCAAAAAATCTCAGTCTTACAACTGAGCTTTTTATATTAAGTAAATTTAAAGATATACGTATATCTAAATTTACTGACAATTTGTATTATAACTTGCTGAAGCAGAAATTGACCAACCAGTATATCCGCTTGTAGCTCCTACACAACTCAACGTAATAGAGGCCAATTGCATGCGCCACATATTACTATTATTTCCGTTTGCTATATTTACTGAGTTTGTAAAGTTATTACTCCCCCCTTTTAGATCAGTTAAATTTTCTAACATCCTAACATCTATAATTTGTAAGCTGATTGTTAAATAGTTGCGCGTTATTTATTTGTGAATTATTTATAATGACAATTGATTTTAAGCTAATTAAGTCAATAGAAAGGGCCATCAACTATCCTGACCCATTACCGGATCAATCATTAAAGAATCTACTTTTTCTACTCCATAACTGACCTCTTTTTTAGATAAAATAGCTACATATTCATGAGTTCCATCTTATACAAGACCGTTAAGCAATAAGGTTAAAAGAAACGTAATTTAATCATTACGTTTCTTTATTACTTTTTAGTTAATTTCATTGAACCTCATAAGAGTCTAAACGTCTAATGATAGATGGAGTGCTTTTAGATGCAAATGATGACGTATCATAAACAAGCCCATAACCACTTGCATAATAAAAACGATCTATCCCATTTGCAACTTGTCCATCAGTTGTTTTCAAATACCTCTCAGAATTTACACACAAAAACTGACCTGCCTCAACATCTAATGCTGTATCTCCATCTATTAAAGTTTCATAAACACCATAATTTTCACTCTCAAATAATAAACGTTCATCATAATTATTATTCGTGAATTTAACAATTCCGGCTTCATTTATCAAGCTACCTTCAAATTCTCTTAAAAACTCAAAATATTCACCATTTTGATTGCAATAAGTAATTCCACTTTCGTTTCCAGAAGTTAGTCTTCTAAATTTAAAATAAGATATTCCCCAAATATCTTCAGTACTTACAATACTAACAGAATCGATAACTCCAGTATCGTAATAATCATCCGTATTTTGATCATATCTATAATTCTTGTAAACCCAAGAGTTACCAAGAGTTAAGGCATAAAAATTAACATCGGTTTCATTTTGATTTACTGAATCATCGGAGTCAGCACAAGAAAAGGTAAGCATAACAATACATAAGCATAAGAATAAATTTTTCATAGTTTTAAATTTAATAGTTATTAAAATAGTAAGTGTATTTTTTTTATAATTTAATTTTGAGTGTGAATAACATTAAAACGATGAAAATATTACTCTATTATTATAGTCTTATTCCTCTTTTTTGTATCTAATTTAATGAATTACAAACTTAAGACGCGTGTAATTCATTTCTAGTGCGATGATTACTTGGGAAACCCTTCGGGTTTCCTTTGACTCCTTTTCTTTTCAAAACATAACCAACTAAGAAATTAAGCTTACTCTTTTACAAAACGCTTTACTCCTATTTTACCATCTTGCGTATATACTTTCAATAAGTACATCCCTGATGATAAGTTAGATACATTTACGCTAGAACTAGTGCTTTCTAAAACTTTTATTCCTAAAACAGAATACACCTCAATTTTTTCTAAAGTTTCTTCTAATTGAATATTTAATATGTTGCGTACTGGATTTGGATATAATTTAAATTCTTCTAACAACGTATTATCTTCAATTCCTAAAGCATTTGATCCAAACTCATAAACTCCCATATCAACCGTTGTATTAAAAACACGTTGGTTTCCAAATAAATCAGTAGTAATCCCTGAAGGTATTTTGCTATTGTCTCCACTATCTATTGCTGGTGAACCTACTTGTAAAGCGAAATCTGTTGCACTTATAAATAGCGGATCTGCATTACTAGTATTTACTTTACTTGATATACTATCATCATTAAAATTAAGGGGATCTATAGAGTTACGAACAACTAATGAACTTACAGGACTTTTATATAAGTCAGTAATAGAACGTGTCGTTGCTCCACCTACTGTTGTATTATTCCAAAAAATACAATTACTTACTTTTGCATTAAAAGTACCTGTAATTCCAGGTTGTCTACTAATACCAACTGTTGCTCTAGAAAAATTATTTAAAGATTGACCAGTACCTAAATCTTGATTATTCACATAAGTATTATTACTTAAATCAAGGTTTACATTAGAGCCATTGCTTATAACTCTAATCCAAGATGCACTTCCTGCTATACCTGTAGCAGATGTATTATTTAAGTCTCCTGCAATATTACCATCAAACAAGGTATTTGCTACTGTTATATCTACATTATTATTAGCTCTTACAAAACTGTAAAGAGCAGATCCCCAACGAGACATATTATTAATAAACTTACAGTTTTCAATAACTAATGCACCGGTACCATTTGTTGCTGTGGTTAATTCGTACTCAGCTATTAAACCAGCATTATCATTTCTTCCTACGTTATCTTTTATAACGCAGTTTCTTACAGTTAAATTAGCAACTGTTTTCTCTTTTATTATTGCACCACCTCTAGAGGTAGCATTAGCATTATTATGTGCATCACTAATGGTTAATCCATCTAACAATAAATTATTTCCTGTAGCAGTAATACTTATAACACGATAACTGTTGTCTGCATTTCTAGTTGTATTTGTATAACTTCCTAGAAAATCTGCTACATTAGCATCATTATTTTGTAAATCTCCAGATAAAACGGTTTCGTTTGTTCCTACAACTCTATCTGACAATTGTGTTTCTGTACCTAAAAAACCTCCATATAAACTCATATTTTGTTTATTAATTACATAATAAATCCCTCTATTTGAAGCATGAGGCGTGTATCTTCCAGCAGCTATCCAAATTTCTTGTCCATTACTCTGAGAAACAGCTAAAGCGTCTTGTAAATCGGTAAAGGCATCTGCAAAAGAAGAACCATCATTTGCTCCAGTAGCATTTAAGTTTACAAAAATTTTACCTAAAGTTCTAAAGTTTCTTGATGCTGACCAACCAGTTGCTGTTCCACTAGACGCACATTGTTCACGAATATACACATCGTAACTTGTAGACTCATCAAGAACTGTGAGTGTTGTAGAACCCGAATTTACACCTGTAACAATAGTAGCATTACTAAATGGTTCTGATGTTTTATGATAAGCGATATCAAAAGTCCCTGAACCCGAAATACTCACAGTTCCCGTAGTGTTTGAAGCACCTACTGCCGAAAATAAAGAAGTTTCTGGTGCAAAGCAATACCCATTATAAGTAGCTATCGATTGTCTTTCAGCTGAAGTTAAAAGACGATTATAAATTAAAATATCATCAATAGTATCTTCATAACGATTTCCATTACCTAAAGTTTGCCCTCTGTCATTTGCAAGCGTAAGATTACCTGTTGTATCTATATTTTGAGTTACTGCACATGATGCAGGTAAACCTGAAAGACTATTAGTTCCTTGATAACCAGGTAAATTATCCATATAAATATAACATAATAATGCTTGAACGTTTCCAGAAGAAGGAAAAACTTTATACTCTAAGGTCACCACAACATGATGCCAATTCCCATCTGCTATATTTTTAGTAGATGTAGCTATATTAGATTGAGCAAGTGATGGATAACAAGTATGATTCATACCAAACCTTACTTTAAGTAAACCATTTTGCATATAAATTTCATATCCTGCTAATGAAGACGTAATTCCATCTGCATCATTAAGAATAACTTTTGTACCTGTTGTACTGGTTTTTACCCAAAAGCTTACACTAAGTTTAGTACCTGTAATAACATTGGATGCTGTTAAATAGTCGCTATTTATATTAATTGCATTATTTGCGGTATTAAAACGATCATTGGTATTTGAAAGGGTGGTTCCTGTTTGAGTAAAACTGTTACCATTTGCTCCATCTGCTAATGAACCATTATCAAATCCATATTGAGCAACTAATCCACTAGTTGGAAATTGAGCAAAGACAAACGTGCTGATAAATAATAAAGTGAGAAGTATTCTTGTTTTCATAATTTTTTATATTGATTAAATATTTCCTACAAGAATACTTAGTTACACTTATTCTACAACAAAGCGTTTTATGAATAGCAATTTGGGTTTGTGAATGGGTGATAAAAGAATATAGTCCATTATGATACTTGTATAAATATCATTATTTAAACAATTTTAAAATCGTTTTTTAAAAGGAATTGTTACAATTACTTTTGTGCCTTTTGCAGTGTGGTTATCATATAAATCTTCAATAACATAACCAATATGGTCATTATATTGTTTTTTAAAGATCTCTAAGCGTTTTTCTATAGCTCCTAAAGCAAATGATTCATGATGATTACCTTGTCGACTAGAAATTTCTGAGGCCTTATTTCTACCTATTCCGTTATCGGTAATTACACATTGTAATGTATTATTTATAAAAGTATATTCAATAGTAAGTTCTTTTTTACCTGCTTTATGTAGCAAACCATGCACTAAAGCATTTTCAATAAAAGGTTGTATTAATAAAGATGGTACTTCTAAATTATTATTCCCATCATAGTTAATATTGTAACTAAAACCTTCTCCAAAACGAAGCTTTTCTAATTGTAAATACACCTTTAAAAAATCTAATTCTTTTTCAATAGGAATAAAGTCTTGACTAGAATAACTAAGTGTATTACGTATCAGTTTTGCAAACAATACAAT
>Ga0209396_1002962_pt1 | contig 17448 bp, 14 predicted proteins | sample GOMGulsemesocosm_6_FD_184638 | JGI IMG/M metagenome (GOLD analysis project Ga0209396, IMG submission 184638) | Methane-oxidizing microbial communities from mesocosms in the Gulf of Mexico - GOM8C Gulf of Mexico (SPAdes) (version 2) | ecosystem: Environmental > Aquatic > Marine > Cold seeps...
ATTTAATTGCGCCATTTGGCTTTGTCTTATCGGGAAACAGTTACATATTACTTGGTCAAGAAAGCACATCTGATAATGATTTAGAAAAGCAATTTATAGGTTGGATAAAGAATCAACTTTTACAATGTGTACCAACTAATGATGAAATATTTCCAGTTTAAATATATTGAATTGTGTAAACTAAATAAGGTGGCTAATAGGAGTCGTTTTGGTTTAAAGCCGCTATGGTGGATTAGTTCACATTCAGGCTTAAGACTTATCGACAGAAGTCATCATCAAAACACCCATATTTTTATCTATGGAAGAACGTCCGCTTTCGTATCTTTGTTAACATTAAGCCTGTGATCATCAGAGAGTTCTTCAGCTAGCCAATAGCTGACCTAAGAAACGTTTATCCGGCCATTCAGTGCCAACAGCGGAGAGTCAAAATATATGAAAAGAATAGGTGATTCTTCTCTTTGTCTTCATGTTATGGAAAACAGGCTAAGCATTAGACTTATTGTTTTAAAATGAAAGATAATATTTAATGCACCGTTCTATTTTTACTAGGGTAAAAAATATGTGATGAATATTCGTATCTTGGCAAGTTCATACATTAATTGAGTTAGCCGTAGTTTTTGTGATTTTGGGTGTTTTAGACGCTACAGCGGCATCAAAATTTATTAATGTGAGCAGTGACGCTAATATTGCAGTATTGAAATCTGTGAGTGGTGCAGTCAAGGCATCGGGGCAGTTAGTTTATACGAAGTCCGTTATACAAAACCTCAATAACTCTGTACTTGGGAATGATTTGAACGGTGATGGCACCCCGGACATTGAAACGAGATACGGATACCCAAGTGGCTCACGTACTAATGGTATTTCAAATGCCATGAGCAATAGCTTTGCAACGTAATGGATATGGTCAACAAATGCTGGAGATAGTATGTTTTATCTCACTATGACGTCTTTTACTTAGACATCAGGAGCAAACGTTAATCAAGTTCCCATAGTAGCTACAAGTTGTTATTTGATTTACAACAGGGCTATTAACGCACGGGCATCCCAGACTATTGAATATATAACATCAGGTTGTTAACACAATACAGTTAGCTTCTAAAAGCTCTAATCTCATAACGTCAGATCATGTATCGATAGCACACCTAACTTTGAATGAAATCTGGGAAGTCCAGAGATACGAAACCAGACGTTAGCACCAATAGATACTTATCCTGTTCTCTATCCTGTCCCTGACAGAGAGCTAAGCCACCAAAGCCGTCATAGAGGCTTAAAATAGAATTGGTAACTCCTCCTAAAGGCTGGTAAACATCCTAGACGTTAGAAATAGCAGGCTAAAACTGAATTAGGATTAGTTTTTATGACGCTAACGTTTTACTAAAAGGCGAATGGTTGTAGGCTAAAATAAGCTATGCAGAAATGTTATTTTTCCTGCTTTAGCACCTTATTCGTTTTGTGGCACATTTTCATGATATTGAGGAACATCATCAGAAATAGTTTCCCAATGGGCTTTAGAACCTACGAATATATGTCTGCCAAGTTCAACTTTAGGATCTCCATTGACACAACCTAGCGTAACACCGTGAACAGTGCCATTAAATACACCACATATAGTTGAGCCGCATTGACTACAAAATTGAAGACCAAAACCATGTTTACCTATATAAGAAGTAAGCTGTTGTTCGCCAGATACCCATTCAAATTTATCTGTATCAATCAGAGCATAAGCAGAAGCTTGGGAACTGAATGCCTTACGACATCTAGAGCAATGACAAGAACGAGCATCCCGTAGCACGCCATTCAATTTATATTTAACTTCACCGCAGAAGCACTCGCCACTTATACTCATTGAACTCTCCTTAATGAAACGCCCCTTAATGGGCTAAAAATAGTTGGTAAAAGTAAACAACTAAGGAGCAAAACCAACTATTTTTGTCCCTATTAAAACCTATAAGAATAATTCCTTACGTTTTAACTGTTATTATTCCGTCCAATTCTTCTTCTTGAGGGGGAACAAAGAAACTTTCTGTGTGTGAAAACATATCTGGAGTTACTTCTAAAGAGAAAGTATCTCCTTGTTCTTTATTTCTCTTGAATACACGGTTTTCTCTTGTTTCGGAATCGGAGGTTACATAATGAAGTTGAAACTCTACATTATGTTCGAATGCTTTTTTACGTATAACGTCTCGTTGCTCTTTGTTAGCCGCAGCACCATCTAAAACGATACTTATATTTTGACTTAATAGCTGTTGAGAAATAATCCAAATTTGTCCTCTACAACGTTGATATTTTTCACTAGCCCAAGCACCAACGACTTGCATAGACTCACTGAGTAACCCTTCGGGTGCGTCAGGAACAAATAGCTTTGATAACCATTCATCCTCTGAAAAACATATTGCTCCTTCCTTTTCTGAAAGTGCTCTCGCATAAGTTGTTTTACCTGCGCCTATTGGCCCGCATACTAAATGAATCATAAATTTCCTCTAATACTCCGTATTTTATTGGCTAGCAAAAAAACAACTTACTAGATCTTTCACTATGCTTTGGCTAGTAGTAGGCTCAAAATTAATGCTAATTTTTTGCTTTCGCTCTATTGGTTACTTACTCTGGCTGAGGACCAAAAGCACCGACTAGTTCAATGATATAGTTATAGTCAATGGTCTGATGCCCTTCGTTACCTAAAATGATGAGTTGAGCATTTGTATCACGATTCATTATCATTAATGATCGAAAACTATCATTACCGCCCGCGTGAGCAAGCGAATCTCTTATTTCTTCAGGATCGACATAAAATCCATATCCGTAGTCACTTGGGCTTGGCCAATCTTTTGTATGGTTTTGACGCATGAGTTCAATCGTTTGAAGCGATACAATATCACCGCGTAAAAAAGCCTCCATAAACTTATTCATATCGTTAATTGAACTGATGATGCCACTCGAACCTGAGATATAAAAATCATTACCAAAAACAGTTGTGAATTCAGCAAAATTAAGTGCGTGATTATCTAATGCTGTAGAGTATTCATCAGCGATATAAGAATGTTGCATATTAAGCGGGGAAAAAATGTGCTGCTGCATGTAATCACTAAATCGTAGACCACTGATACGGCTGATAATTTCTGCTAATAAAACATAACCTGTATTGCTGTAATCACCATAACTACCCGGTTCAAATTCCAGTGTGCCATTCTTTTCGAAAAAATTAACAATATCAGTATTGGTTACACCATCTGGCCAGTCATCCACTATGTTCATGTCATTACCAAAATCAGGGATACCGGATTGGTGTGTTAATAAGTGATGTAAAGTAATTGCATGCCATGAAGTAGGTAGCTCAGGTATATAATCGAGCAGTGCATCATCCAGCGTGAGTAAGCCTTGTTCATATAGTTGCATTACGGCTAAGGCAGTAAAAGGTTTACTAATAGAGCCTATACGAAAACCTGTATCATGAGTGATCGCTTGCTGGCTATGAGTATTGGCCATCCCGCTTTGTGATGAGTAAAGTACTTGTTGATCTTGTGTGATTAAAACGGCAACACCTGCTGATTCAGCGCTTATGTTCGTTGTTAAATAGGTATCTATTGATTCTTTTAAAGTTGCTTTGATTCCTGTTTCTTTCCGGGGAGAGGTATTCTGACAACCGACTAGCTGTAGGGCACTCATTATGAGTAACGTAATTATATATTTTTTCATTTTTATTCCATTATTTAGCTACACGATAAAGGTGAATTAATAAAACAGGACGAGTACTTACGATTTTCCACCATTAATCGCTTTTCTGATACCTTTGATGGTGCCATCGATACTTCTCAGGCCATACTGATATTCGAGTGAATTCTTGAGAAATAGGTTGCGCTCTCTTGTTACGTCAACCGTATTTCCATCTCCTGTATCTGGTTGCAAGGGGACTTTATAAGATATGCTGTCAAAGATATTTTTCGGAATGATATGCGATTCATGTGTCGTTGTTATCGTCGTTGAATGAGCTTGTTGGGCTTTTTTTAATAGTGACGTGAAATCCACCTCTACAGCCTTGTACCCTGGCGTATCAACATTGGCAATATTGCCCGCAATCACCTCTGATTTCTTTTCACGAAGTAATAAGTAATCTGTTTTTTTTGCAAAAATATTGTCCAAGTTGATCGCCATTATTAATTTCCTCCTTTGTTTTGACGTGTGTACTCTAAAGCTTACAAAACTTATTTGTTAAAAATAATAAGGAAGTTCGCACCGCTTTGTTGCATAAATGCAACGATGAAAGTGCGATTCCTCAACGTGAAATTATTATTTGGTTAAATCTACTTGCTCATCGTACTTTGGCAAATTAAGTAGTATTTTGGGGGACATTTTCGCCATCATCGTATTTACCATCCATGGAAAGAGTTTGTACATACGAATCATCATTGCCGACATACCAGGGCGTATCTCCTTTTTTCCATTGTTCATACCTTTGATAATAATCTTAGAAAGTGCCTTGCTAGATATTTTTTTCATTCCAGGCATTTCAATATGTTTACTCATTTCGGTATCAATCATTGGCGGTAATGCTTCATAGACTTCAATTGATGTTTTATTTAATGATTGCCGGATACTTTGACTATATGAATGTACCGCGGCTTTTGTTGCTGCATATATTGGAGATGCCATAAAAGGCATATATGCCAAACCAGAAGTAATGTTTAATATAGCTGCGTTTTCATGGTTTTTTAACAATGGGATCAGTTTATTACATAAAGCAATCACACCATAAAAATTCGTCATTATTTCCTTTTCTTGCAACTTTAGAGGCAATGAGTCATTTACAATATCGTGTAAATGCATAACTCCCGCATTATTTATTAAAACATTTAATGCAGGGTGGTTTTCTTTAACTTTGGCTATCAAGTCATCGATAGATTGCTCATTTGATATATCACATTGATAGGTAATTAACGTTGGCAGACTTAGCTTGGCAGCATCCAATTTTTCATTACTTCTGCCACAAACAATAACAGTGTTACTTTTCTCAATAAGCTCTTCAGCCATTGATAACCCAAGCCCAGTACTGCCTCCTGTGATTAAAATAGTATTGTTTATCATTTTCATTATTTTGGATTCTCTCTATCGTCTCTAATTAAATTGGGATTTATAAGTCGTTTATCAGGAGTGGTTGAGCTTTAGACTCGGTAAACCTATTAAAGGCTTTATTCCTTGTATCTTGGGCTAACTTTATGAATATTGGCTTGATATGAAAATCATTAAATACTTCTTCACTTGGCCATTCGCTAAGGTTTAAAACGTCAAAGCTATACTTGCCACGTAAATTTTCGACTTTTTCCAGTGGCCTAATAAATCTCACTTTAGCCTTTTCCAACATTGGGAAATTTGCATCCATGTATTTCATTATCCTGTATGGAGTCATAGGATTTAGAAAACTATTCATGGAGATATCATTAATCATTAAAAAGGCAGGTTTGTCTCGTGATTCAAACTCTTTCAAAGGAACGGTATCTGACATCATTCCCATAGGATTAAAATCTTTTCCTATAAAAACAGTCTCTTCTGTGGCCGCACTCTTAAGCACATCCATTTGTTTAACAACATCAGCATTTTTAATAAAAGCCTCTAAACTGTTTCTGTTTTTGAATTCAGCAATAAAAATAACATCACCGATCGCCTTCTGAGTGAAAGAAGGTTGGGCTGTATTTGGTAAGTTTTTTTCAATAATAATGGGCGTTTTTAAGTAAGCCCCATCATTTTTTTTCAAAATAGCGCTAGTTGCCTTGACGTACGCTTTCGAACTTTCTACCGCATTTTCGAGTTTATAAATACTGACTAAATACTTTTTACTGTCTACGCTGCTACATCCTGTTACTAAAATGCCTAAAAAAATTATGGATATACGTAAATACAAAGACTTCATCAATTATTACCTCGTTCATATTGAATATGACTTGCATTTTGCAAGCTATAAAAAGATTAACTCAACAGATTGCAAAATGCAAGCTATGGGGTTAATCTTGCTGAATGAAACTTGAAAAATCTAAATGGAATGGCTGTCCAATACGTTACTCAGCCGAAATACTCGCCGATAAATGGACGTTCCTAATACTGCGTGACTTAATGTTTCGAGGTAAAAAAAGCTATAACGCTTTTTTACAATCCTCAGAAAAAATATCAACAAATATCCTCGCTGATCGGCTGCAAAAGCTAGAAGGATTTGGCTTGATTGATAAAACAAAGGATAGTAATAATAGAAAGTTCTATATCTACTCATTAACTCAAAAAGGAATTGATCTTATCCCTGTCATGTTTAGTTTTTTTGAATGGTCACTAAAATATGACGATCAAACTTTTCTTTCACAAAAGAAAATTGACGCAATAAGACAGAATTCTAAATCTTTGATTGATAAGTACAAAGAGGGACATGTATTAATACTAAGTGGGGATGAACCCTAAGTAGACTTAATAAAACCCTACTTAGGATTGGGGTGGCTGCGGTATGACAGAGCAAACCATTAATCATATTTTTGAACCATTCTATACAACTAAAGGTGTAGGTAGTGGTACGGGATTAGGAATGGCTATTTCTTTTGGTATTATCGAAGAACATGGCGGCAGTATTGATGTTGAGTCAGTCGTTGATAAAGGAACGAAAATAACAATAAAGTTTGATGTGTAAAAAACATCAATTCGTCATCAATCCCCACCTATATTTATGTTTGTTTTGTCGGAATATTTGTTGCTAGGTAAACCAACGCTAATGTCAGCTAACGTATCTAAGTGAACTTTATAAGCGATGGGTTGTGTTCAAGGAAAGTGTCTCCTTAGTGGTACTTCTTGACCTAACCCAAAGTATCAACTAAAACCCTATCTTCTTAGAAGTAAGGGCGATAGTTGATACTATTATTGAACTAAGGATTGAAGAATACTGTTGTTAATGAGTCGAGACTTAGCTTTAACTAACTCTGGCAGTTCTGCACCCTCTGGCATCATTTCAGTAAACATTGGTTGCACCTTAACGAACTCCCTTTCGCTGTCGATATTACGTAATTAATTGTTGATGTAGCCGATGCCTTGATCAATCGCTGCATACATTTGGTCGATGCGCAGGTTCTAGTGGCTAGAGGTCATCCCATTGGGATGTTAGAGGCTGGCCTTATTAAATATTTAATGGGTTCAGTGGGTACGTTTGTCATCACAGATAGCTGACATTACGACACTAAATAAGGTCTACGGCTGATTTAATCCGTAAAGACCCACAAATTCAATTACACCGTCATGTCGTGGTCAATTTTTCCCTCGAATCTTTCAATGTTACCCTCGAACAAATCTATCAGATAATCGCGCACATTAATCTCAAAAGAGTCAGCAAGTTCAGTGCCCTTAAGTGCTGCTATCATAAGCGATGGGGCTCTCGCCGAACGGGTCAAATACATAGGGTCGAGTCGTCTGTATTCCCGATGAACCTGCATACAAATAATAAAGGTAAAGGTAGAGGCTAATTCCTCGTCCACACCATTAATAGTCCATAAGGCCGCTAAGGCAGTCACCGAAGCTTTGGTGGCTAAAGACAGAACATCCGGTATCTGCTCCATGCACTTGTCACACACCAATCCCTTTAAGCAACAGTAAGCAACACTGATCCCCATAGGTGGCTTAGGTGTCTCTATACCCTTTAACCTCCAACCGATTAATATTGGGGTTAGTTGATCAGCTAGCTGCATTATGGTTTCTTCGTACTTGTCGTAAGGGTTGTCTGTTAGTTGCATATAGGTGTCATCATTTGCTGAGTTTGATAAAGATGGCGCGCATCTTACATCAAGGATCGTACTCTCGATATAGCAAATGACGCCCAAATCTAAAACAGCAGTAGTGCTTATAACCGTCATTAATAGTGCTACTTTTGGTATCCAGTAATGACATTTATCCCTCGAGTATGTGCTACTAGTGGATACCTCTTGGCACTATGAGCCGCTGGTTCTGGTGCGTTTAAAGGCGGTCAATTTGGTGAGCACTTCCACAATTTTTTACTTTCAGATTACGGTGATGAATTTCAGAAGATGTTAAAGCAAATGCAAATGCCGTGTAACATTCACCGCCATTATGAGAAGTTGGGGGAATAGCTAGTAAATCCGCTAAAGACCATATAAACAAGGGGCTACAATGGTGTCCTCTAAAAGCATATACTCTAAGGTATAAGCCTATAGAGGACACTATGTTATTTGCTATGAATTGCTAGGTCTGCATTATCCAAAATTGAACCGCACTTTAGTGCTTTAGCCTTTACTGATAACGGCACTTGCTCCATCTGCTCGAATTTTTCTTTAAGTATCATGGTATCGAACTCACGGTCTGCGTTTTGTTGACTCAATTCATCAACAGTAATTCCGCGAGTTGTAGCCTCTTTCTGCATAGCGTCAAGCTTCTTGGCTTCACGTATGGCAAAACGTCTATGACTAGCCTCTTTTATCATGCGTAATCTGTCCTTGTTGATGGTGTATGCCGCCACACGACCTTTAGCATCTGGCGAACCAGCAATAGCTTCGACTGCTTCGGTAATTGTTGGGGAGCTATGCGCAAAGACTTTTGAGTAGGAATGTGATTCTGAAACTTTAAGCACGGCTTCACGGAGCTTAGTCGCTTGTATCTTAACTTTCTGAGCTTCAATGCCAACCGCATTAAGTATGTAAACAACTGACGACATGATGCGGTCAGTCGGCTTCTTCACCTTTGCAGCCATCCAGCGAGCAGGGACGAGACCAAGATGTGCTAACACAAAACGGTTAGACCATGCTAAGTCCATCATGCTCCGAACCTGTGGCAATTGAGCGTGAATGTACCCGTTGCCAGTGTTGAATTCTAAAGGCAGCCTATTCATTAGCTTTTGTGACCATTCTTGTGTCAGTGCTTCAAAGCGGCGGCTCGTACCGTACTCAACGCTATCGTCATGGAAATCCTCTTCTCTTCTACCACCAAAAGCTAGTTCAAAACGGGCAATGGGTGACATGCCCTCTTTCATCCAAAACTCAACGTGTTCAACTGTTAAGTCGTCCGACACTGGGTCAATGCCAAAGGCTTCGCTAACCCAAAAACGGCGAGCCTCGGCTTTAAGTTCACCCCATCGCCCCCCGCAATTTATACGCGCATTTTCATAAATTTCACGGGTCCATTTGGTCGCAGCCATTGTCGCCTCAACAGCCTCCTCGAAACGCTTACCCTTCGCCTCTTTTGACTCAGCACGTAATCGTTGTTCTTCACCATCAACCATAGTGCCATCTGCCGAACCTACGCAAAAGCCCTGAGTCTCTAGGATGTATGCAAGTCGTGAGCGTTGGAAGTGCGTGCCTTTCTCCGCAAGAGATAAGCGATCAAACACAAATTTGTCCAACCAATTGCCACTGTTTCTGCTGTGACCTGCTTCGGCATTAGTCGCTCTTAATGAATCAAGTTTGTCTTGGCTGTCAATGGACACGCTATTCACGTTACGGGTTGCCGCAACCATTATGTGCTGAGCATAGCGAACACGACCTAACTGCTGAACACAACTTGTAGCAGGTATTGCGCCACGGAAAACGGCGAATGACACAAGATAGTGATCAGGGTTAATGTCACCTTTTTCTTTAGCATCAATTTGTTTTTGTGTTGGGGCATCCCGTGCCTCGATACTTACACCCGCGTCAACACTTGGGGTCATTATGAACGCATCAAACTTGTCACTGGCCACTGTCGCATCGGGGTTCGACATGAACGACATTTGCTCGTCACCGTTTGAAGTGTCACCACTGATTTTAAGGATGCGCTCTGGTAGGACACCTCGCTTTACTAACTTGCTTTCAAGGTCGTCCGCATAGGACACGGAATCGGTCATGACTACCACCCGTGCAGACTTATCGCCCAACGCAGCTTTCTTCGCTGATTCAAGAATGCTATGCGTTACCAGTAATTCGTTCTTTGCCAACTCAATGACAACACCGGTTTCAGTGTAAGGCTTTTCCCATACAAACACTGGGCGGTTGTTAGCGTCCCCAATAAGCCCCGCGCCCTCTAATGTTTGTAGGTCGTTGTCTGATAAGTTTGCATCAAGACACACAATGATTTTGGCTCTACGGAACAAGCGTTTTAGGGCAGCTAGAACATTAGCTCTGCCTGTTATCGCTTCGCTGCCCTTGTCCATTGTCTTGCCAGCAATAGCACTTAACACCGAGGTTATTTCGTCAATGATGAAGAGGCCAATGCCTTTGCCCTCAAGTTCTTTCTCCCATCTAGCGATTGAGTTAACAGTCACAGCCAAGCCTTGAGCTAATATGAGCTCGGGGTTAGCTATAACTTCTTTATCTTTGTAGTACGCCAAACCTAAGTTGGTGGCTAATGTGCCAGTCAGTCCTATGCGGTGGCTAGTGGCCAACACCATACCGCCGCTTTCTTTGACTGCTTCGGCTAATGGCTTAGCAAACAGCTGAGTCTTGCCCGTTCTCATTGGGGCTTTAACGATGTAAACACCATTGCTATTTGCGGCAACGTCAATGAAGCTAAGCTCATCAACGCGTTCGATGTTGTACTTCTCCACGGCTGACGGGCTGAACGTAACAAGTGAGCGGGCATCAATGCTCATTTCATTAGTAAACTTTTCTAACCAAGAGTGAGCTTGGTCAGAATATGATACAGGCATCCCCGCAAGGTCTAACATTGTTAAGAAGCCTAGAACGTCTAGGCCTCCAGGATATATCTCTTTAGAAAATTTACATATTCCAGCAAGCGCCACATGCCCCAACACTTTTTCTTTCTCAGCATCGTCCATGCCAGCCGCAGCGACTTTCTCCATGTGCTTAGGGAATTTATCGAATGACACGTTAGCGAGGTCAACGTAGTTCGGGTACTCTTTTATTAGTCGTTCGATTAGCGCCACGTAACCGTTCTTGCGAGCCAAGTGATAAATGGTTGCGCTACTGATTAAGCGGTCACGATTGCCGCTGTCGGCACGCCTCCAAGTGTTAACTAATTCTTCGGCTGTGTGACTTGCCCCGCCCTCTGTACCACAACGAGCCTCATGCCAATTTTCTGCTATAACGAGTCCCTCGTCACTGCCACCAGTTGCATCATGTATCGCGAAGACTACAGTACACCACTCGTTGTACTTTGGAGTAACGGCATCAATGAATGTTAACGCGAGTTCTAACTCTTTAAGTTCTTCGGTCATGTTAGTTGGACGGCGAGCGAGTCTTGCGGCTTTCTCTTCTTCACGCTTCACCGATTGATTCATAAACGCTTCGTGCGCATCGCGAATTAGCGAGTCACGGCCTTGTGTTGGTAATGGCGAACCGCCCCAAACTTCAAAATAATAATCGTCAGGTCGTGCCGCATTCTTGGCAGGAACATAATACATGCGAGAAATATCTTTGGTCGCTTGATCGTTAATGCCACCGACAAGTTCGTTGATCGCAAGCCACAATTCAAGGTGGAGATATTCAGCAATAGCATGGGTTACTGGCACTATCACACGGTATTTAAACACGCCATTTGCAGAGTCGTGAGAGTGCGAGGTGTGAATGATCAACTTGACGCCATTATCTTTAAACCATGATAACTTTTCGCGTAGTTCATCTAGGCCAGTTATGCCACCATCAATATCAAGTGCCACTGCCGTTGCGGCCTCAACATTACCTTTACCACGGGCTAAGGCTCTGCCATCACTATCACGTTTGTATTCAGCGAATGACCACAGCGTTGCATCGAACTTGCTCTTGGTTAGTATCGGGTGCTCACAGGCCCGAACCATATCTTCAAAGGTTACTAGTTCAGGACGGGTGAAGTTGTCACCTGAATGGCTGTAGCGTGCTATTTCGATTATTTGTGTGGTCATTATTTTTATTCTCTTACCCAAGTTAAGTTTATGTCTGTAAATTGCAAATTTTTGGTACTTAATTGGACGTTAATCAGATAACCTATACATAGGAAAATGATGGGATTGGTCGTCATAAATTGGCGTACAAGCCTTGATGGCTATGACCTTACCCAGAGTAGGTGTCACTTAACTCTTAGCCAGGATTATACTCAGCCTCACTATAGAGTACACCACTATTCCATCATTATTGACTGTTTGATCATTAATCGATCGAATACATTTACAAGGGGCTAAACCCCATATAAAAAAGGGGCTACAATGGTGTCCTCTAAAAGCATATACTCTAAGGTAGAAGCCGATAGAGGACACAATATGGGGGCTCTTATTAGTGATACATTTACTTCACTATTTACTTAAAGAATAGGCGTATTCTCCTATCTATGCGCACGCCACCTTAGCCCATTTTATTTGGCTAATTCTTTAAAGGTATGACATTGTTCTCTTCTTCAATCATTCGTTTGTAGATGGCTTTGAGTTTATCGTACCTAGCATGTGACCCTGAACTCATGCCAGTGATCTCAAGGGGCGGCACTCCATCTGTTCGCATGTCAAACAACTCCCCTTTAATACAATCGATTGTTCTGGTGTTGCCGTTCTTCAATATGAAATAGAAACGATATGAACTGTAACCGTCTAACCTCTGAACCATAATTTTATCGAGTGATAACTTAACCAGTTCTTTAATCCTTGTTCTAGTTTCTGAGTCCTCAATACTTGGCAAAGTGCCATCTACCTGAAGCCACCCTGCCGCCACTGCATCAACATCGACCGGTGCTGCCCTTTGTATTGATTCAATTTGCGTGGCTAAATCATCACGGTCAATTTGTAACTCCCGCATCTTGGCGACTAACGCATCAGGTAGGCCGGCATCCATTGCCATCTCAGCCATTCGCTCGAGTTTCAAATCATGTTCGGATAACTTTGCTGTCAATAATGACAAGTCCTGCAACACTGGCTTAGGTCGAGCAGCAGCATTGATCGCATCAGGCACCAAGTTAAGTAGTGCCTGTTCAACATATTCGCACTTTACTGAGAAGCCTTTACAGTCGGTTAAACGCTTGCTAGAACGAATGCAGTACACGGACATTGAATTGTTCCCCCTGCTCTGAGAGCCTAAGCTGCCCCCGCATGAATGGCAGCGAGCGATGCCCATTCCTGTAATTAAGTTTACTTTGCCCGATGGTGCGCTATGAGTTGAACGTGACGAGCGTACAGACTTCAGTAGCGTTAATTCCTCGTCGTTAAGTAGCCTTGGGTAGTAGTCATCGAGCACGTGAACAGCACCTTGAATATTTACTGTTCGGCTACCTGTCAGAGCATCATTATTGTGAAAACGGCTGAGTATCATGTTCTGCCATGTAATTGTTTCTGGGTTCGGCGGAGTGAATTGATTATCTAGGACAGCTTTCACTTCACCAACACTTTTACCAGCGATAAACATGTCCGCGATTAATCTAGCTACTGGCCAATAATATTTGTGTGGACGAACTACCCCATCAGAGACATCGAGATAGAACGCGTGGGCACTGCCAACCGATTTCAAAGCAAAAGCATAACCATCTTCTGACCGATCACCTTTATTGTGGACTTCAATCATTCGTAACGCGTGACCAATTGTACGCCTGGATTTCATTACACTTTCATCATTAGCCCGAGCAAATGTCAGTAAGGTCATTATCAAATCCGGCACTAGATTTGGGCTATGCTCTGACAAAACCTTGTCTTCGGTTGCAACGTAAAGCATTACATCACTGTTGATGATTCTGAGGAAAGTCTCTAAAGCCTTATTTACTTTAGCTCTACTTAGTCTGTCCAAGTTGAAGATAGTTAACATAGAACCTGGAGCGATAGCCCCATCGTTGATCAATGTTATGATTTTACCCAGTGCGCCCCCCTCAGCGAGATGTGCCCCATGGTAAGCTGATTTACCTAAGTCGATAAAGCTATCAGTACTTACGGGCAGACCATACGTTTTTGATAATTCGACAAGCTTTGCATCTTCTAATTGTTGTTGAGCTAGACCAGTACCTCGCTCTTGGCTTTTGGATGAAATACGGCTATATGAATAAATTGCTGGCTGAATCATGCTGTCACACAACTGCGGCAGTTAATGTGTATTTTGAATGTGCCGAAGTTATCCGGCAGCTGAACTGTATCGACATCGAGCGATGTTGATTGGTGCATGCTATTTCCCCAAATAGAACCTGATAAGAATTTGCGTGGCAATTGTCAGGTTAACAACGGTTCGGTAATCTCCGCTAAAAGATTACCTAGCCACAAATCGGAGTATACGAGGAAAACAGCGGGGTTTCTGTTATCCAATTGTAATGACTACATACTCAACATCTTTTTCTTTAGCCGTGCAAATTCAATAGCGCTTGATCGTACGGTGAGCTTCACGTGTTCGCTTTCATACTCTTCTTTAGCAACACTCATTTTCGAACGAATCTCACCGATGATACCATTAGCTGTGTAAGGGACGATGACTTCTTCTTCAATCATTTCTTCCTGAGAAACTTTTACGATGTAGTCATACAGGTCGCGGTGTCCCGATGAATACTGACTAGTACCCCGTGGGTTACGTGCTGAGGTGATCATGGCATCAGGAAACTCTGCCATTAGTTCTTTTTGTTGCTCAATGCTCAGTTGATCTGATTTGTTCAGTACCAGTAATTTCTTACTGTTTTCAACACCCACTTCATCTAATACTTCGTGCACTACACCGAGCTGGGTACGAAACGAAGGGTCAGAAGCATCGACAACATATAACAATAATGAAGCATCCTGCGCCTCAGCCAATGTTGAATGAAAAGAGGCGACAAGATCATGTGGTAGCTTTTTAATAAAACCAACCGTGTCTGATACAAGTATTCGCGGTTGAGTGGTGGGAAACAAAGCACGTACTGTGGTATCAAGTGTCGCAAAAAGTTTATTTTCACCTTCAACATCACTGCCTGTGATCGCGCGCATCATTGATGACTTACCCGCGTTGGTATAGCCTACCAAAGCGACGCAAAACAGCTCTGAACGCTGTGTACGCCGACCTTTCATTTCATGTTGGACACTGGCCAACTCTCGTTTAAGCTCTGCTAATTGGTCGCGTACTGCACGGCGATTCAGCTCTAACGTTGTTTCACCTGCGCCTTTACCCATTTGACGTTCTTTATCACCGCATGAGGTTTCGCGAAGTCTTGGTGCTACATAATTAAGACGAGCAATCTCTACTTGTAATTTAGCTGTTTTGGTACGGGCATGGCGGCTAAATATTTCAATAATAATGCCAGTGCGGTCAAATACTTCTACACCTAATTGATTCTCAACATTACGTAACTGAGATGGACTTAAATCACAATCAAATACCACGACATCCGCACAGGCAAACGGAAGATTGTCTGATGGGATATCATTAAAGGCTGCTTCATCAAGTATTTCTTCAAATAAGTCTTCATCCTCTGCACCTTCAACAACACCTTGGTTACCTGTAAGATGCGCTATTTCTGCCAGCTTCCCTAAACCGAGCACATTAACCTTTTTAGTTGAACTCTGCTTTTGAGACTGGGTACCGACGACTTTAAAGCCGAGAGTTGTCACTAAACGGGCAAGCTCTGCAAGTGATTCTGTTGCCTCATCACCTTTAAAATCCGGTGTACAAATAGAAATAAGTAAAGCGTTAGTGCGTGATGCTTTTTCTGTTAGTTGCATAATTTTTTATGTTAGTGCCCTTAATACTGATTGGTATAAGTGCAAACCTAGGTTTTATCTAAAGTAAAGTGATCCTACGCTGTTATAGCTAAGCTTTACAGTGTAAAACACATATATGTATTATTTAGGTATAAATTGACGAGTTGAGTCAACTAAAGGCTAAGCTAAAAGTATATAACTGCTTGTCCGTGAGATTTTCAAATAAAAGTAAAGCTAAGCTATACTGATAGTCAGTAAAAAAATTTAATATTAGGGATGAAAATGAAGAAGTACCTCTTCTTATTTATCGTATTATTATCATTTCAGGTTATTGCTAAGCAACTAGCGCCTATCAGCGTTGGTTGGGAGATATGGTACCCATATCAATATCAAGATAGTAACAATCAGTTAAAGGGTTTAGATGTATTAATTCTGAACGCGATTGCAGAACAAACCTCTGCTAATTTAGCTTATATAAAGCTTCCTTGGAAACGGCACTTAATGTACTTACAAAAGGGAGAAGTTAATATCGCTATGGGGTCTTCGAGAAGTAGAGAACGTGAAGAGTATGCATATTTCACTGATGCTTATCGAGTTGAAGAAGTTAGACTTTTTGTTATTAAAGGTAAAGAAAATGAAATAGAGTTGAATACGCTTACTGATGTAATTGGCAGTAATTACATCGTAGGTATTGAAAGAGGCTACTTTTACGGGGACGAGTTCAAGACTTTAAGCGAGCACCCTACTTTCAAATCTCATTTTAATGAAGTTACAGATCTCAGCCAAAATATTCAAATGCTGTTAAAAGGTCATATTGATGGCCTTTTAGCTGATCCAGTTGCCATGAATACTTATATTGAAATGTTTAACTTACAGGGTAAGTTTTCTCAACATTCTCTCTATATATATCAGGCTGATATCTATTTTATGCTAAGTAAAAACTCTATGTCCTTAGAGGATGTAACTCAATTTAATCATGCCATTGCAGCGTTAAAAAAGTCAGGCAAGATAAAGAAAATAATAGAAGACAACTTGTATCTGAAGTAATTTTATTGCTTAAGTCACTTCTTTACCAATCAAGTCATATTCAAAAAATCACGTCAATATTATATCTGACCCCATCGTTGACTTAAGAGTTTAAGCTAGTTAAATATTGTGCCCCTTACTGACGACGCTAAATCTTAGTGCGAAATTACATGAACAGGTGATAGGAGAAAACATTGAAAGAAATTTTGAAAGGTAGAGTTGTCATTGTAAAAGTATTAATGTCATTTCTTTGGAGGTATTAAGCAATATACCAAAAGATGATGAAATAGGCGCGACAGCGCCTTTGATTCAGCTTATTAAACCTCTAACTCTGCAATTCTTTTATCATAAGTTTCGGCTTCGCTTTTAAACTTCTCATAGTCTTCATTATTTTCCTGTGCAATACGGGCTTTTTCATAATACTCGGCACTTTTCTTTTTATAATAGTCGATCATATTCTTCCTTTGTCTCAGCCAAATAACGGATAAATAAAATTACAGAATATTGATGATTATTACAACAGTTTTTTATTGCTACTCACTTATTTAGGCAAACTAAGATTGATTTCAGTAATGATTTTTCACCTATTAATTCGTTCAACTAAAAGAGAAGAACAGTTCATTTCAGGTGTTCACTTTTACCACAAAGAAGACACTAGCCCCTAATTCAAAAAGGACTGCTCACAATCTAAAGCGGTCATTAGCATCGAAGATAACCTTGTGACTTCTGTTAGCCCAGCCTGTGTGAAAACTAATTATTGTAAGTTTTCATTATTGAGGGTTTATATCAGCTCTTTATAAGGCTTCGCGTAGCGAAGCCAATATTTATGAATATCCATGCTTTATATTTTTTATTCG
>Ga0209396_1002963_pt1 | contig 17444 bp, 13 predicted proteins | sample GOMGulsemesocosm_6_FD_184638 | JGI IMG/M metagenome (GOLD analysis project Ga0209396, IMG submission 184638) | Methane-oxidizing microbial communities from mesocosms in the Gulf of Mexico - GOM8C Gulf of Mexico (SPAdes) (version 2) | ecosystem: Environmental > Aquatic > Marine > Cold seeps...
ATAACCACACCAAACACGACCTAACCAGGTGGTAATAAAAAACAATGAAAATGCGGAAGCCATACCAATACCAGCCAATAAAATGAAATCTTGAGGCCAAAAGGTAACGGCGAATATTCTAAACTCTTGTTTAACAACGTCTAAGAGAACGGCTTGCTCGCCATTGTATTGAATAAATGGAATGGTAAGAAACGCTATCATTAAAAACCAACCAAGTTGGCGGCGTATTTTTTGGTAAACTCCTTTTTGCTCTCTTACGTGAATGGATTCATCAGACTTATATGGCTTAATGATGAGGTGCTCTTCTTTGATATCAAACTTCATAAATTACTACAGGGTCATAACTAAGTAATTACTCTATATCAATAATCGAGCCATAAGTTTATTGTTGTAAGTTGTTGTATTTGCTGTGTAAGTTGTTTGTCTGTGCAATGTGGATCCACGATATATCGTGTGGTCGCGATATATCGTGGATTTTGGCGGGATTTTACAATGTTAACTACGGTGGATGTTCAGTTTATTCATGCGTGAACGTAGGGTACTATCGGGTAAACCTAGAATTTTTGCCGCACCAGTTGCACCCCCTATTCGCCAGTGACAATCGTTTAAAACCTCAATGATATAGGCTTTTTCAATCTCGGCTAAAGGTTTGTTTAACGTGGGTGAAACGGGCGGTGCTTTACCGAATTTTTGTTGGATATGTAGCGTTGTAGAGGTTGATAAAATAACTTCACGTTCAAGTATGTTTTGCAGCTCTCTAATATTTCCAGGCCAATGATAACCCGCCAATTTGTTTAAGCTATGCTTGCTTATGCCCTTGATATCTTTATTAAGCTTTTGATTCAACTGCGCTAAAATACTGTGGCAAAGCAAAGGGATGTCTTCAATGCGTTCTCTTAATGCAGGCATAACGATAGGGAAAACATTTAAACGGTAATATAAGTCCATCCTAAATTTACCTTGCTCAACCATAGCCAATAAATCTTGATTGGTTGCAGCAATAATACGTATATCAACTTTAATGGTTTTACTGCCTCCGACGCGTTCAAATTCACGTTCCTGTAGCACTCTAAGTAACTTACTTTGAGCGTCAGATGATAGTTCACCAATTTCATCTAAGAAAAGCGTGCCTTTATCCGCCAGTTCAAAACGACCACGGCGTTTATCAATAGCACCTGTAAAAGCCCCTTTTTCATGGCCAAACAGCTCTGATTCTAATAAATTTTCTGAGAAGGCAGCACAATTTACTTTGACTAAAGGGGTATTATGGCGCTGGCTGAGTTGATGTAAGTTTCGTGCCACCAACTCCTTACCAGTGCCATTCTCACCAAGAATAAGTACAGTGCTATCAGTTTGTGCTACCAATTTTATTTGCTGTAGCATAGCCAAAAATTTTGGACTGTTACCCTCTAACCCTGAACCGTGCCAGCTTTCGTTGATTTCATCTTGTAGGTAACTATTTTCAGCTTGCAATTTTTCGGTAAGATCTTGAACTTTTTTTAATGCTGCCCGTAGATTACTATCGGCTAATCGTTGTTGGCTTACATCACGAAAAATAGCGACAGCGCCAATGAGTTCACCTTTTTTATATACGGGTGTGGAGGTATATTCTACGGGGAAACTTGTCCCGTCTTTGCGCCAAAATACTTCATGGGTAATTTTTCGCTCAATACCATCACGCATAGTGTTATAAATATTACACTCATCGCTTGGGTAGTCTTCGCCGTTGGCATGACTATGATGATGATATTGATGAATGTTTTTACCGAGTAATTCTTCTGATTTCCAGCCTGTCATTTCTTCTGAAGCAGGGTTTACAAAGACAGCGAGACCATTTTTATCAAAACCATAGATGCCTTCACCTACTGCATTGAGCAGTAATTGTGAGTCTGCTAAAAATTCTTTTATATTGGCGGCCATACTCATTCTCTTTCGTTATTACTTAGTACACGATATATCGTGGTGTAAGGGAATATTATCAGCTACGAAAGAAATATACAGAAAGAAACACTGAAAAAATGATATGCATCATACAATAAAGCCAGTATTAATATTAATACTGGCTTTATGCACATTATTGCTTAGTGATGGCTTTTCTTTAATTAAAACTGCCAGCCAAGTGTAATTCTAAAATCACGACCGGCTTCAGCTACGCCAGTATCAATTGGTCCGTAAGTGCCGTAGGTAGCATGGTCATAATAAAACTTATCAAAGATATTTTTTACAGCGGCGTTAAGGGTGAGATCCTCTCTTCCCATAACATACCACTTGGCAGTTAGGTCATGTACGGCGTAACCTCTTTTTTCTGGTAGATGTTCACCTGACCATACATCTACACCGGTATCAGTTAATCGCTCGGCGAAATTAGCTATCCAAGAGAGTTCTACGTCACTGTGTATAGCATAATTAAAATCAACAACCCATGCGTTGCCAACAGACGTACCTATTGACCAATCTTGGTCAGATAAAGGTTGTCCTACAAGAATTGGGTTAATATGATCTTCCCATTCAGGGTTACTATTGCTGTAGCCTAAACCTAATGAGAAATCACTCCAAGAGTAACGAGCACTGGCATTAAAACCGGTATTTTTGATATCACCGACATTTTTTAATTCACTTGCGCTGGTACCCTCTAAATTTTTAGCGATAGAGACTGCATCACGAATTTGAGAGTGGTATATGTCTGCGGAAAGATTAAGACCATCGGCCATATAGTTAAAACCAATCTCATAGTTATTGGCTATTTCTTCTGATAAACCTTCTTCATTAGTGTAGTAACCTAAAACAAATAGCTCCTTAACTTTTTGACCACGCATTGCTTGCGCAAATCCAGTGTAAACAGAGAAGTCGTCATTAAAAGCGTAGGTTAGGTTCAGGTTAGGACTAAAGCCATTTGAACTATATTTAACTTGTCGGTCATCAAGCAGTTCATAGTCATCGTAGCGTACACCAAAACTCAACATTAATTGCTCACTAATGGTGTAATAGTCTTGCGCATATAGACCAAATACAGTGCCTTCTTCTTTCCCTTCAAGTTGATAATTAGTGCCCAAATTCTCTAGTTTTGCGTCGTCTTGTCGGTAATCGCCACCAAATATAATTTTATGTTGTGCTAATAAGCTAGTATTTCGAATTGAAATTCCAGTAGATTCAAAAACAGCGGAGTAAACATCAGTTGTTTTTTCTTCTTCATCAAGGTGTAAGTGTTCGATGGAGTTATCGGTATTATAAACGTTAACGTTCAAGTCAATTAGCGGGTTATTTGTAGGATTTAAGTCATAATTAACCGTATAAGTCTCGCGTTGGCTTTCCTGTGGAATAGCTGGGTTTTTACGGCTAGGGTGCCAATGAGTACGTAATAAACGTGTTTCATTGTCAGCTCTACTGTCATAACTAAAGGTGATCTTTTGTGAGTCGGTTAATTCACCGACGAGTTTAATAAAACCTATGTCTTGATCTGTTTCGGTATACAGTGCTTCGTCACCATTGCCGTCAACGATATTATCGCCCTTCGCTTTAGCTATTGTGACCATACCACTAACACTTTCAGTGATATTACCAAAAAGGGTTGTACTGGCCTTAAAGCCTTTATTATTGGTGTAATAGCCTAATTTGACAATGCCACCAAAATCTTCATCAACACCTAATAAGTCTTGTGGATCTTTAGTTTCAAAACGTAATGCACCACCTAAAGCGCCAGATCCTGATGTTGCATCACCAGCACCAGCAATAACATCTACACGTTTTAATAATTCAGGCTCTATTGATAAACGTCCTTGATGATGAAATAAGTATCCTGATTGCAAGGCGCCATCAATAGTGACATTTAACATGGTATCTTCAATACCACGGATATATACTTTTTGTGCTACACCGAATGAACCACCTGTTGATATTTCAGGTTGATTTCTGAAAATATCGGCTAAACTAGTTGCTTGAATCTTGTCTAATATATCTTGGGTTATAATGGCATCGGCATCCGTTTTTTTGCCATGAATCTCTATAACCTCTATGTCTTTATTGGTCTTTTCTTGTGGTACTTGTTCCGCCAAAACATTTGTACTAGCTAGTGCTAGAGAAACGGATAGTGCTAGGCTATTTAATTTAATAGCATTGGGAATACGGGAGTTAGAAAACATCTTTAACCTACTTAATTAGAATAAAACAAATGATAATGATTCTTATTCGGCGTATTCTCTACTTTTAAAATTAAAATAAAAGAACTTTTACAATTGTTACATTTGGCTGTTACATTTATCGTTTGATATCGGTAGTGATATGGAGATTTTCAAGCCCGTCACTTCTGGCGATGTGCTAACTTTATTTTTGGCATAAACTTGGCCATGACAAGCGATAATTTGTCGTTGCGCCAAAGCTAAACCTAAACCAAAACCAGGGTTAACTGCTTGCACTTGCACGGTGGGAATACGATAAAAAGCCTTGAAGATATCAGCTAAGTGCTGCTCTTCAATACCAACACCGTCATCGGTAATAGTGAGTACTATTTTATTTTTCTGAATGGTAAGCGCCAAAATCACTTCATGTTTTGCATAGCGCAGGGCATTTCTAATAATGTTTTCGAAAGCTTGGCCAAGTAGACGACTGTTACCACAAAAGAGCAATGACTCTGGTAATTCCTTGGCGATGACTTTATCAGGAAACTCAAAGTTACCATCGTCAATAATACTGTCGAGTAGGTCAACCAAATCAAAATACTCATCATTGGATTTTGGCTCTTCATTATCTAACCAAGCCAGTGTTAACGAGTCTTCTGCTAATTTACGCATACCTTTAACTTCTAACTCTATACGCGTTAACATTTCTTGGCTATTAAGCTGGGATTGCGCACACGCGAGCGCCATTTCAATACGTGTTATTGGCGTACGTAATTCATGAGAAAAGTCAGCAATAAATTCTCGCTGACGGGTGACCATTTTTCCTATGCGCAGTGCCATGGAGTCAAATGTTTTTGCTACATGAGTAAATTCATCTTGTCGTTCTTCACCTTGATATGCTCTAGCGCTAAAGTCCCCTTGGCTCAGCTTTCTACTAGCCTGCTCTAATCGGCGTAACGGTTGCATCATATGCCGATAAATAAAGGCAGTTAATAAAGTTAAAATAGCCACAGGCAAAGCTATTTTTAATACTAAAGACGTTATGCCCAAATAACTTCCTGGCCGCATTCTTGCGGGTAATTTAATTAAAAAATGGCTTGTTCTATCTGAAAAAACAACAGCCATAACAGGGTTCTCGGCAAAATATAAATGAATTTTCCAACTCACGTCTCTTCCTAAAGTAAATTCATCAATATAACGCTTTGATAAGCTAGTACCTGCTAAAGGCGTTAGTGAAGGTTGCACAACTGATGCCCAAGTATCTTCTTGCTGTTGAATTTTTTTCATATAGGTCGTTAACGCGGTCATGTCGCCTTGAATATAGAGTTGTTCAGCTTTATTCGCATAGGCAAGTATTTGTTGTTGATGCTCTGTTGCAATATGACTCATACGCAGTTCAGTGTGATTGGATAAAAAATCAATTAGCCAATATAAGGCCATTGAGCCGGCGACAATAATTAAAGAAAGTTTCCAAAAAAACTGTTTATTCATAGGGAGATCTCAACAGCTAGTTCTAGGCAAGTTAGCACTAGCTTATTAGGTAAAATATCAGTAGGTTATCAAGGTTATTTAAAGCAGTAACCGCGACCATGGGCTGTTTCAATGCGATGTGCCGACATACCGGCTGCGATGAGCTTTTTTCTGATACGACTTAAGTGCATATCTAAACTACGATCGTACAAACTAAACTCCCGATCGAGTACTAAAGGGTATAAAAAAGGTTTACTTAATACTTCATCTTGATGGGTGATTAGGGCCCAAAGTAACTTGAATTGAATAGCCGTTACCTTGATGGCCTGTTTGGCATAATAAAGTGACATGTCATGTTTATTAAGTTGTAGCAGATCAACTTCAAGTTGGTTCTGTGTGGTCGGCTTTGTTAGCTCCGCGGGCTCAACTAAGGTTCGCCTCAATATTGCTTCAATGCGAAACAGTAATTCTGTAATATTAAAAGGTTTGGCTAAATAGTCATCTGCGCCTTGGCGAAAACCCTGAATTCTTTCTTCTTCTGCACCACAGGCAGTGACCATAATAACTGGCGTGTTCTTATATTTTCTTAATGAAGCTAATAAAGAAAAACCATCAAGCTTAGGCAATCGCGCATCAAGTAAAATGAGATCAAAATCTAATGACAATGCCGTCGACAGGCCTTGTTCGCCATCGAAACATTGATGGACATGGTAATGATGCTTAGTTAGTAAAGCTGTGACTTGCTGGTTAAGTGCTAAGTCATCTTCTATTATCAAAATGCGCGCTAGCGGCAGCATAATTAAAGACTCAAAATGAAAACTGAGCGATATCATACCTCGTTTATGCAAATAGTTCTCATTAAGTTTTCTGCTTGTGTATTGGAAATGGAATTAATGTTATTCTTTCAGTTAATTCATTAGGCAAAAGGGCACTCGATTGTCAGTATATCAATTCTATAATTTTCAATTTCATTGTGAAAAATATCAGTTAACGAATAACGCGATTGCTGTGAATATTCGTCCTAAAACAGCGTTAGTCCTTAGCTACTTGATTGAAAATAGACAATTTATAGTCAGTAAAAATGATTTATTTGAAGCTGTATGGCAAACCTCTCATGTACAAAACCACACCTTATTTCAAGTGATAAGTGAAATACGAAAATTGACTAATGAAGATCTTATTCGTACTCAGCCTAACAGAGGTTACCAATGGGTTGCCCCTACCAAAGCAATAACCATAGATAATAATGTCGGGATTGATACATCAATGTTGTCCTGTGCGGAAATTAATCCGATAAGAAAGAGGGGATTTAAGTATGTAGCTATGGCAGCAAGTATTACGCTACTGGTTTGTGCTAGTTTTTATTTGGGGCAATGGTCTACACAAAAGAATGCCATGTTTGTTAAAAACAATGCGGATAATAGAACCATTATAAAAGGTACTAATAGTCTTCCTGCTATTAATGCTTATGCTAAAGGTGTTGTTGCATTTGAAGAAGGGCACTATAGCCAAGCTAAGCAGTGGTTTGATTTTAGTTTATTAGAAGACCCAACCTCAGTACAAAGCAAGCTGATGCTGGCCGAAAGCTACTTCAAGCAAGAAAACTACATCAGAGCACAAGATGTTGCCTTTAAGTTACTCGACACTTTAGATAAAAGCTCTTATCACTACTCTTCAACGGCTGACTTATTAAGTCGCATGTACGCACAGCAAGGGCTAGTTTTTGATGCGTTAAATTATGCTATTACTGGCGCTAATAGTTTAGAAAACTCAGGCTCTTTTTGTTCAATTGAAGTCAGTGATCAGAGAATTGAGCAATTAGTACAACAACTCGTCGGTGATAAAAGCTTACAAACAGACAAATCAAAACTATTGGCGAGTTATTATAAGCAAGCACAGCAGAGTGAATTGACTTTACCTAAGTCTGAAAAAAAGGTTTCAAATGCTAATATTTTATGTGAAAAGGTAAGCGAGAAAACACAAAGTAATGAAATCGTTATTGATGATACCTCAGCTTGTTTGAAAGCAGAGTCTAAGCCGCTGTTATTAAGTAACTACTATCGCTATAACGAGCTCAAATATCACGATATAAGCTAACTCGGATTCGAATTTAAGTTATTGTTTGTAAATGATATATAGATAAATATAGATAATAATAGAACTAATGATTAGTTTTTTATCACTGAAGAAACTACCTTAGCCTAATAAAATATTGCCTCTCAATAGGCAAGATTACATTAGGACTTTGTATGAGAAAAATCAGGTTTATATTTAAGAATTTCACCGCTACATTTTTGAGTATGCTAACGATAACCTCGCTCGCTTTTATGCAAACAAGTTATGCTTTGAGTGATAGCGTCCAAGAGTTTGATTCCTCCCTTATATCACCCGATGCATATCAGAGTATCCATACATTCTTTCAAAACACTGCCAACATTTCTATCGGTCGATACAATCAACAGTTACTTGAAGTAAATATTGGTGCACGTAGTTTTTTTGCTAGCAACGATGGTCGATATATTTATCTAGGTAAGGTGATTGATACTCAAGAAAAAATAGAGCTCAGTGAGCAAGTAGCACAAAAAAATCGTGTTAAAGCGCTTGATCAGTTGAGTGATAAAAACCAATTAACTTTCCCTGCGACGGTAAAAGAATTATTTTCGGTGACCTTATTCACCGATATTGATTGCGGCTATTGCCGACGTTTTCATGGCAACATGGCGCAATATAATGCGCTAGGTATCCGCGTTAACTATGTGATGTTTCCTCGAGCAGGCAAACATTCTGCATCTTATGATAAGACAGCTGCGGTTTTATGCTCTTCAAACCCACAAGAGAGTATGACATTTGCCATGCGAGGGAAATTTTCGATGCCTAGCCCCTCGGTGAGTAAAACCTGCCTTCATAATCTTAATGAGCAAATGTTGTTAGCCGCTGAATTTGGTATATCAGCAACACCCACCATGGTATTACCTAATGGCGCAGTTATTCAAGGAGTTTTAAATCCTGAGCAATTACTGGCTCAATTGCATCAATCCATATCGAGTAAATAAGACCTAATAGATTTAAGGCTCCTAATAACTCGTGACACAAACCGGCTACTAGAGTCAAAGATTCGCTTCAAATATTATTTTCAAATACCACCTAAGGAAAACCATGAAAAATCAAAATAATTTCAATATTATATCAGTGTTTGTACTGACTAGTTTTTTACTCTTGTCTAGTGCATTTGTTAGTGCAGCTGACTTTGTCAAGGGTACGCATTATAACGAACTAAGCATGCCCATTCATGGCAAGCTAAATGCAGCTAAGGAAGTACGTGAATTCTTCTCTTTTTATTGTCCTGGTTGTTATAGGCAGGAGCCTATTATCAGCGCATTAAAAGCAAAACTCCCTGACAATGTCCCTTTAATAAAGAACCATATTGAAGGTATGCCTGGGCGCGACGTTGCTATTGAAGAAGCGTTATCTAAAGCGATATTGACAGCCAAATTTTTAAATATTGAAGAGGAAATTACTGCGGCAATTTTTAAATATATTCATGTAAGTCGTACAAACTTTAGTACCAAGAAAGACATTAAGAATATCTTTTTATTACAGGGGATCGACGGACAGCGCTTTGATGAAGTCTTTGATAGTTTTGCTGTTCAAACCGGTGTAAGCAAAATGAACAAAGAGACAGAGATACTAAGAAAACAAGGAATAACGAGTGTTCCAACGGTTATTGTAAATGGCAAATATAAAGTAGAAATAGGCGCTATAGAGTCAAAAGAGCAATACATAGAGTTAGTACTTTATTTACTAAACCGCTAACCATTTGTTGAACAACTCACCTTGGCGTTAAACGGCCTCAATATGTTTGTTTACAATAGCTTTTTGTATTTACAAGACTCACCATAATGGTGAGTCTTGTCGGTAAAACCTTATTTATTTAATGCAGCTAATTCTTTTTTAGCTAAAAAATTATCCATTTTTGAACGTAATAATTTATACAATAAAATAGAACCATCTATTTCTTCTTTACGGTTAGTTAAGCTCTCAATATTCAAACCTAAAGGTAAATCATATGGCAGAATAGCATCTAATATTTGTTGTAAGCTATTGACACAGTTACGAATTGATTCATACAAAGGGTTGTCTGCATTAAGAATACGTAAACTTGTTGCTTCAGGAACATTAACGCCTAACCATTCAATAAACTCTAAGGTTTTCTCACTACCACAAGGAGAAAAAGTTAAGATCAAGCGTTGAGGTTTTATGTCTTTCTTTTGGCATTCAATAGCATAACGGGTAAGTAAATCTATAGTCGCTTGTGGGTTGTATATCGCTTGGGAAATAAAGAAACTACAACCTTGTTGGTGTTTTGCAATTAAACGTTCATGTTCATCTTTTTTACTGGCATGACGCTCAGCAATAGTTACTCCACCAATAAAAAAATCATGCTGATTATCTACTAAGGTTTTATAAGCACCAGCTAATGGTAAAGATATTTCATTATCTTTTGACGGGCTGCCAACGAGTACCACATCTTTTACACCATATTTTTCCCACGCTTCATTTGCCCATTGATTAAATTCAGCGCTATTAGATTGCACAACACTTTTATAGGTAATAACCGGACGGTTTGATTTATTATTCAATAAAGAAGAATAAAGTCTCGTATCATGGGTAGATTTAAACGGGAAAGGTCGAGGCTTGCTAATACGCGAATTTTCATCTTGAATATCATAAACAATCAGACCGTCTATATCGATATCACTGACACGCTCAAGCAGCTTTTCGGCAATTTCATTCACTTTATCAAGCGGTGTATCACTTTTAGGTGGTGTAGTACCAATAAAGTAGACACCTCGATTAATGTCATTGTATCTAGTCTGTAGCTCTGATTGCGTAGTCAAAATATTTCTTCTTTGTTTGTTTTTAGATGTTTGGGCGTTTAGATGGCTATATAGTCTTTCAAATGAGTTCTTTTGTCAACCTCTGAGTCTAGTTTACCTTTAAATTTTTATTCACTTAATTGAAAATTGCGTTGTTAATGAGATATATCTAACACCAGACTGAGAGAATTCTATTTCGATAAGCCTTATCTATTATAAGTGGCTAGCCTAAATTATGGCTTTAAAATTTTGTTATCTCGCCTAACCAATAATAATTTGTCATTATTCATACTTATAAATAGATATTCATTGATATTCAACTAGTTATTTTTCTAGGAATAGCCAAGAATATACTCGCTTGCTCAGTAATGGTGGGGTCTATATGATTTGTATCATCATGAGGGTAAGTACAGAGCAGCCGGCGCTTTGATTTGTTATTTAGCCAATCGGTTAAGTAATTGAACTCATATATATACCCAAATAACTTCGAGATGTAGGGTTGACACCATGCGGAAACGAAAATTTTGAAGTAGCTTAGGTATAGTAATAAAAAGGAATTATCTATGTCATTACCAACGACATTAGGCGAACAGTTTAAAAAAATACGAGCAGAGAAAGGCTTAAGTCAGCCAGAGTTAGCCGAGCTAGCAGGTATAGAACAATCTTACTTATCAAAGTTAGAAAACGGTAAGTCATTACCTTCTAATGATGTGTTAATAAAACTAGTTAGTGCTTTTAAGCTCACAGTTGCTGAGCTTATCGCGCCGCTTGAACATAGTTACATCAAAAATAATTTGTTAGCTATTAGTGATATCGCACAACTTTATCAGCAAGATAATAGCAATAAATTAAAACAACAACGCAATATGCTTTATCTTGCATGTACACTCATCGTGATTGCGGTTACTTTATTTTATATCGGTTTTTCTAAACAGGTTTTTAATGAAACATTATATGAATATCGCTCTGACGGCGTGGTCTTGGCGGGGGAGCCAAGTGACATTTTCTGGAAATGGCGCGAACTCATCGATATTAAAGATCGCAATAAAAAAGATGAGAGAATGCGTCAACTAAAAGTGGTTATGGCGCAACGTAGTGATGTTTTAGTAAAGTTAATACCGGAAAATAAAGGCTATTACTTTGAAGAGGCCGTTGAAGGTGGTATTCGATTATTTACCAAGTCAAAACATGGCTTACCGATAGAAGCGCCTAGAGAGATAAATGCTTGGCTGCAAGTCTTGGGAGTGTTGCTATTGATGAGCGGTATTATGGCTTTTGTTTTAGAGCGTCGTTTCTTTAACTTACCTCGTTAAGTAGTAATAAAAAACGATTATGCCTATCTGCATAATCGTTTTTTTAATTATAGATTCAAGTTAATGCCGATACCTTCATGTAACTTTAATATCAGTGCATTAACCTAACTTATAAGCTAAGAGCTTATACGTTTTTTCATTGGCCAATGAACAGTTAGAAACACTCGACTTTGCCTGACCTAATAACTGGGTATTTTTGTCTTTTATATAGGTGATGCTCATCGCTATTTCGTGAATCGCAGCAGTTTGTTCTTGGGTTGCACCTGAAATAGTCACTGTCATTTGATTAATGTTTTCTACATAGCTCATCACATCAGAGAGTGTAATACATGAAGTCTCAATATGAGTAAGATTGGCAAGGCTGTTATCTTTACACTTTTCAACATTGGCTACCGCATGTTTGGTTAATAATTGCAGTTCATTAATTATTTCAGATATTTGGTTGGTTGATAACTGTGTCCTGTCTGCTAAAGCCCTTACTTCATCAGCGACAACAGAGAAACCTCTACCTTGTTCCCCAGCTCTAGCCGCTTCAATTGCTGCATTAAGTGCTAATAAATTTGTTTGATCGGCGATGCTTCTAATTTCATTAATGAAGCCACCTATGGATTGGCATTTCTTTTCAAGTAAGCTGATATCTGCAGAGGAATTTACCAGTTCATCGGCATTGCCTGATAATGATGACGCTAATTTATCGAGTTGAGTTTTATTGATCGCCACATGTTTTGAAATTTCTTGTGCGGTGTTATTCGTTAGCTGAATATTTTGTGCAACCTCTAGGGCGCTAGCCTCCAATTGAACAGTCGCAGTTGATACTTGTTCACATTGAGCTGACTGCTCAATAAGACTTGATTCGGTAAGCTGAGCATTTTGTTCGACTTGTACACTGACTGTTTGTAAATCCTTAACGGCCTTATTCATTTTATCAGTAAATTTAATGAAATGGTTCACAGCATCCACGACCTCGCCAAACTCATCATCAGTTTCTTTTGGGATTTGTAAGGAGAAATCACGACTTTTAACCAAATCTTCAATACTCGCGACCGCATTTTTAATCGGTAAAATAACGATATTTATTAATTTAAAAATAAAGATTGAAAGGGCAATTGAAATCAAGATGAATAAGCTAAAAGATATTGTGGTGGCAAGGGTTTCTTTATTCTTTATGTACTCAGTTGCAACAGAGATGGAAACTTTCAATAAGGCTTCTGCATCATGTGTCGCTGCTCTCATATTACCCATAAGACCCTGAGTAGGAGATAAGCCTATTTTTCGGTTAATAGTGGCATAGCTATTTATAGAATCTTGATAATTGTTAATTAGATTCAATATTGTCAAGTTATCAGGAAAACGGGATTTTAATTCAGTAATACTGATGGCTAGTGTTGCAAGATATTTCTCGTTGTTTCTGAGCATATAATCTTTTTCGTGCCGACGCATAGTCAATAAAATTACTTGGCTTGCCAAATCACCTTGATCTGCGAAAGCTGCTTCTAATTTATGGGTAGCCTTTCGTAATTGTGCGTATTGCCCTAAGTTTTTATCTAGACCCTTGATAACCATTAGTTCAGTGAGTTGGGTAAATGATGCTTTATATATCGAAAACAAGTTTGAAAGCTGCGCTAATTGAATATCAGCATTGATATCTTTTTGTTCGATATCTTTTAATAGGTTAACAAGTAATGAATTGTCCTTGTTGAATTTTTCTAGATATTTCATGTCTTTACGCAGCATAAAATCTTTTTCATTACGACGTAATTGTAATGAATATATTTTCAATTGTTGAACATCTTGTTTTAGCTTTTTAAGTTGCCCTATTTGACTATTAAAATAACTGGTTGTAGTTAACAGTAGTAATAGTGCAAAAATGACTGCGGCTAATAAAATGAGAAGTTTTTTTCTAATTGATAATGTTTGAGAGGGCATAATAATTTCCATATTTTTAATTATTCAACCTTGAATACACTAAAGGTAGCATAAATTAAAATAACCATTAAACGTAATAGTTATTATTTAGAATAAGGGTTGTGTATACAATATACCAAAAGGTGTCTGGTGATTTTTATTTTGAATTAAAAGCTGCCAAAAGAGGCCTATAGGCAGCTTTTAATTGTGTAGTTTAGACAGTAAAGACTTTATTTACCGGTAAATCACGAATACGGGTTTTGCTTGCGTGGAAAATCGCATTAGTAATACTCGGTGCTACCGGTGGTACGCCAGGCTCTCCTATACCGCCAGGAGGCGCATTGGACTCAACAATATGTACGTAAAGTTCAGGTACTTGATTAATACGTGTTACAGGAGAGTCATGAAAATTTCTTTGCTGAACTTTACCCGCTTTTACTGATATTTCACCCATTAGAGCGATAGACAAACCAAAGATCATAGCCCCCTCCATTTGTGCTTTAACTCTATCTGGGGTAACAACAATGCCACAATCAACAGCGGTATGCATTTCTAGTACGGTAACCTTATTATTGACCACTTCGACCTTAGTGGCGGCGGCAACAAATGAGCCAAAACTACGTAAAAAACTAATGCCCCAGCCTTGGTTCTCAGGTAATACTTCTTCTACCTTCGCTTTATCGCTAATGAGATTGATAAGATCTTTCATACGCTTGGTATCAATAGGGTGTTCTTTCAAATCTAGGTTGTAGTTTGAGTATTTAAAGCCATTATCATTAGGATCAACATGTCGATTATCCCCAAGAAGATTCATCCACATTTGTCGTGTTGATAACTTTGCTTTAACGGCAAGTTCATCCACAAATGAACCAAGCGCAAAGCCATTATTAATACAGGCAACAGATCTAACCCAGCCCGGTCGAACAAAAGAGTCGACCGCATGCTTTTCAATGCTTAAATTATTTAACGCGAATGGAATATCACCAAAACCTAAGGCAAGTTGAAAGTCATCTGGTACTTTTGCATCGGGATTCCATAACCAGCCAATAGGTGGGTATGCATTACGACTGATCCAATGGTCGGCACTGCCTTTAGTGGTGAGCTCAGCTTTACAGTAGTTTGCTGAAATTGAATGATAGAAACCGTGTTGAATGTCATCTTCACGACTCCAAATGACTTTAACCGGACGTTTACTTGCCTTGGCCAATTCTACTGCTTCAATAATAAAGTCAGCTTTAGATTTTCGACCAAAAGCGCCACCCATTAACGTGACATTAAGCTCAATGTTATCGTGTTCGTCTTTGCCTAAACCTAATTCTTGCGCAACGTTTCCTTTAGCCCATTGAGGATTTTGTGTGCCTGCCCATATGGTACATTTTTTACCGTTCACAACAGCGGTAGCTGCGGGTGTTTCCATGGGGGAATGGTTAATGTAAGGCAGGGTGTAGGTAGCTTCTACCGTATTATTTTCATTATATGTGTGTGCATAAACATCGCCTTTGCTTGCGACCTTCTCACCTTGTTGATTGACTTGTTTAGCAAGCTGTTTACTAAATAGGCTACTATCATGATGCTGTTTGTCACCATGATCCCATTTTACCTTCAACTTTTTTCTGCCCTCTAATGCAGCCCAAGTATTGTTGGCCAACACAGCGATACCAGATAAAGGGTTAGTTGTGACAGGAATACTACGAGGCTTTAATGCTATTACATCAACAACGCCTTTTATTTTTAATGCATCACTCGCATCGAAAGAAATAACTTTTCCGCCGACAACGGGTGGTCTGACAATGGTGGCAATTAACATATCAGCTAGTTGAATGTCTTGTGCGTATTGGGCTTTACCTGCAACAATATCGTCTAAATCAATAAGTTTTACATCTTTACCTATAAGTGAGAAATCTGCATTATTCTTCAAAGTGACAGTTTTGCTATCAGGGGGAGTAAGCTTAGCGGCGTGACTGGCGAGTTCACCAAAGCTAATTTTTTCACCCGTGGTGGTATGAACAACAAAATGCTTTTGTGCTTTGACGGCGCTGCGCTCGACTTGCCATATATTAGCGGCGGCTTGCTCTAACATGTCTCTTGCTACCGCGCCTATTTGGCGAATACTGGTAAAGTGATTACGAATAGAAGCTGAGCCCGCAGTACCTTGAGAGCCATATTTTTTATCGGCTTTTGCTTGAACAACGGATACTTTTTGCCAGTCAGCTTCTAGCTCTTCAGCGATTATTTGTGGCACACTGGTACGAATGCCTTGTCCCATTTCACTACGATGGCAAACTAAAGTCACCATAGAGTCGCTGGCAATACTAACAAAGAAATTTAGTTCATGACTCAGTGCTGAAGTGCTTGATTTAGCCTGCGCAGTAGCAAAGGGTAAGTTCATACCTAAAACAAAGCTGCCACTGGCAATGCCTGCAAACTTCAAGAAACCACGACGACTAACATTTTCAATTGATCTCATCACTTATGCTCCTTGCTTTTCATTAGCTAATTGACGGGCATCAAATATTTCTACACCGTTTTTAGTTACTGTTGCATTAGTAGACGCTGATTTTATCGCGGCTTTAATACGCTTATAAGTGCCACAACGACAGATGTTACCTTGCATGTGTTCAATAATTTGTTCGTCGGTTGGCAAAGGTATTTCCTTCAGTAATGCAGCAGCACTCATCATTTGACCACTTTGACAATAACCACATTGGGGTACCTTAAATTCTCGCCAAGCGACTTGCACGGCACTTTCACCGGGTGTGCCATGAATATCAGCTAAACCTTCGATGGTGGTAATTTCTTGTTCGGCAATGGCGGAAACAGGCGTTATACAAGAGCGTATTGCTTTACCATTTAAATGCACAGTACAAGCACCACATTGTCCAGCACCACAGCCAAACTTAGTGCCAGTGAGTTGTAACTCATCACGCAAGGCGTAAAGTAAGGGCATTTGTGGATCGACATCAAGCGTAATCGGCTTATTGTTTAAGGTTATTTTGATCATACTGGCTCCAGGTTTTGTCAGTGTGAATATGTTTATCGGTATTAGTTATTCTCTTGTACACAATTGTGCAGAGAATTTTGTTGTAAGTTTGTTAAATGCAGTCTGACTTGCTCTAAATCAGACCAGGTATCAATATCGAATTTTGCGTCTATGCAGGCTATGGCATCTATGGGTGAAGCATACTGATTTAGTAACTTACCCGCGCCAGTATCACCTTGGATTTTTGCTAGTTGTGGAAAGTATTTTTCAGGGAAAATAGTGGGAGCCATTAATTTATTTTCACATAACGTAGCGATTATTTTATTAGGTTGCTTTTTACTGGCATCGAGTAAATTTTGGTAATGCTCGGTGGTAATTAATGCATGATCAGCTAAGGCAATAAGTACATGACTACTTTGTGCTTTGATACACTGGACTGATTCAGCTAGTGTATGGCCCATGCCATCAGGCCAATGCTGACTTGCAATCACGGATACATTTTGCGGTAAGCATGCCTGAATGGTGTTTTTATTGGCGCCTAGCGCCACATATAAGGTTTTAACCTGTGGTTGTTCAAGCAGTTGATGTAATTTATCAATGCAATGGCTAATCAAGGGTCTGCCATTGATCTGCGCTAATTGCTTAATGGCAGCATGGCCTATTTTGTTTGGTGATGATGATTGAAATCGTTGACCTTTTCCTGCGCCGAGTAAAATAATATTAACCTGCATGGTTAACTACTTGTTTTATGTGGTTGGCTATTTTTATATTTACACTGGGTCTT
>Ga0209396_1002964_pt1 | contig 17444 bp, 16 predicted proteins | sample GOMGulsemesocosm_6_FD_184638 | JGI IMG/M metagenome (GOLD analysis project Ga0209396, IMG submission 184638) | Methane-oxidizing microbial communities from mesocosms in the Gulf of Mexico - GOM8C Gulf of Mexico (SPAdes) (version 2) | ecosystem: Environmental > Aquatic > Marine > Cold seeps...
GTTGACCTCTTGATAAAATATCGTGTGCCGGTACTCCGTTCGCTCTAATTCGGATATCCGCTTTTTGCGGACCTAAGCTAGTGTAACCTAACTGTTGATCGCGCATAAAATTTTGTTTTAATAATTCAGCTAATTCGATACCACTATCCCATCCTTGATGGTAGCGAATATCAAATTCATACTCGGGTAAGAAGTCTGCCAAGGCAGATTTAATTATCGGATTAAGCTGTTCAAGATAACGACCACGCATCTGCGCAATAATCGTCCCTTGAACTGCAAACTCCTTATCCCAATATGCTAGCTCAGCGTAACGTTTTCCCGATTTTAAAATAGCATTTCGCTGTTTTAATAATCGTGTCAACTTTGCCCAAGTAGCAAAAAATTCAGGTTCCACGTGGAATACCCCCCAATCAACAAATTGTCGACGTAATTTAGGGCCACTTGAAAGTAAAGTAAAACTTTCAGGGTGAATTAATTGTAATGGTAATATGCCGGGTAATTCAGCTAACCGCTCTGCTTTTTGTCCAGCAATTTTTAGTTCAGTATCACTGTTTTTTGATTTCTTTAACCCTATAGTTGTGATCTGTTCATCGTTTAATCGTTGCTGACAGTGCGAGAATAAAGTGAAATCCTTCTCGCCATGTTTCACAACGCGACTGGTTAAGTGGGTACGAAAAGAACGCCCTAACCCCAAGTAATGAATCGCTTCAAGTACACTTGACTTACCACTGCCATTCTCACCAAGAATAATATTAACACCCACACCCGGTTGCATGGATACTTGTTTAATATTTCGAAAGTCAGTGATATTTAGCTTAACCAGTCCCATCTAAAATTATAACCGCATTGGCATAACAACATACAATGCTTGATCAGATTGTTCATCTTCAATCAAGGCACTGCTGTTAGCATCTAATAATGACATTTTAACTTTGTCACATTTAAGCGTATTTAATACATCTAATACATAACTTACATTAAAGCTAATCTCTAACTCATCATAGCCAAACTCAACATCAATTAACTCTTCAGCTTCTTCTTGCTCTGGATTATTTGCCGTGATCTTAAGTAAACCTTGGTTCATATTCAGACGCACACCGCGGAATTTTTCATTCGATAAAATGGCGGCACGCGAGAAGGCTTGTTTCAATTCTTCACGCCCCGATATTAACATCTTATCGGCATTTTTTGGTAATACTCGACGGTAATCAGGAAAACGGCCATCAACCAATTTACAGGTAAAAACAAAACCGCTAGTGATAGCACGTATGTTATTACTCCCCAATTGAATCTTAACCATGTCTTCTTCACTATCTAACAAGCGTACTAACTCAAGCACACCTTTACGCGGTACAATAACTTGCTGCTGTGCTAGGTTAGCATCATGTTGACAACTTGCCACCGCCAGACGGTGACCATCAGTTGCCACTGTACGTAATACATTACCTTCAGTTTCAAACAGCATACCGTTAAGATAATAACGTACATCCTGACTTGCCATTGAGAACTGGGTATTATCAATCAATCGACGTAATGAACCTTGTAGCAGTTCAAATTCAATATCGTTATCCCAATCTTCAATATTTGGAAACTCTGTTGCAGGTAACGTTGATAAAGAAAAGCGACTACGTCCTGATTTCACCACAATACGATCATTCGCATAATTGACTTGAATTTGTGCACCATCAGGTAACCCTCGACATATATCGAGAAACTTTTTCGCTGGCACGGTTGTACGGCCTTCACTATACTCACCTTCAAGACTAACTTGACCAATTAATTCGACTTCCAGATCAGTACCCGTTAACGATAATTTACCTTCTTTAGCGTCAAGTAATACATTACCTAAAATCGGTAACGTAGGACGGTTACCCAAGGCACCCGATACTAATTGTAGCGGTCGTAATAATGCTTCGCGATTAATTGTAAACTGCATTTAATATAACCTTTTTTACGACGATTCTTTACGACGCTTTTACGACGATAGGGTTCTAATCAAATTAGAGTAATCTTCTTTAATATCGTGATTTTCTTCTTTCAGTTGCACTATCTTACGACAAGCATGTAATACCGTAGTATGGTCACGGCCACCAAACGCATCACCAATTTCCGGTAAACTATGATTGGTCAATTCTTTGGCTAATGCCATCGCGACTTGACGTGGTCTGGCAACAGAACGACTGCGACGCTTCGACAACAAATCAGCGATTTTAATCTTATAATATTCTGCCACTGTTTTTTGAATATTATCAATAGTAACTAGCTTTTCTTGCAGCGCTAATAAGTCACGTAATGCTTCACGGACAAAATCAATATTAATAGCACGCCCCGTAAAGTTAGCATTGGCTATCACTCGATTCAATGCCCCTTCTAGCTCTCGTACGTTTGAACGTAAGCGTTTGGCAATAAAGAAAGCCACTTCATCAGGTAAATGAATATTACTTTCAACAGCTTTACGCATTAAGATTGCAACACGGGTTTCCAATTCAGGTGGTTCAATGGCAATGGTTAAACCCCAACCAAAACGCGATTTCAATCTATCTTCAACACCATCAATCTCTTTTGGATAACGATCAGAAGTTAAAATAATCTGTTGGTTACCTTCAAGTAAGGCATTAAAAGTATGAAAAAATTCTTCCTGTGAACGTTCTTTCTTGGCAAAAAATTGAATGTCATCAATCAATAATGCATCTACACTGCGGTAATAATTTTTGAACGCTTCAATGGCATTGTTCTGTAATGCTTTAACCATGTCCTGAACAAAACGTTCAGAGTGCATATAGATCACTTTGGCATTAGGTTTTTGCGCTTTAATACCATTACCAACTGCATGTAATAAATGCGTTTTACCTAAACCTGTTCCACCATATAGAAATAACGGGTTATAAGCACCACCCGGATTACTAGCTACCTGCTGCGCGGCTGCACGTGCTAATTGGTTTGACTTACCTTCAACAAAGTTGTCGAACGTATATGTCAAATTAACATTACTACGGTGATTAATCGTCGGCTGCTGTGGTGAACTTGATTCCCACGGGTCTAGTGCTGGTCTTGAGATCACTTTTTGAGTAACCACACGATCAACCTTGGTCGTCGTTTGTGTTACCTTCGTCGCTTTACCACCAATATCAAAACGTAAGATAGGTGCATCCGCACCACAAAACTCATCGAATAATGCAGTAATTGAATTAAGGTATTTGTCACGAACCCAATCAAGTACAAAACGGTTCGGAGCATACAAGGTGAGAGTACTATCGGTAAGTTCTGCTTTCAGTGGGCGTAACCACATACTGAATTCAGTAGAGGAAAGCTCATTTTGTAAGCGCGAAAGGCATTGCTGCCAAAGAGAAACTGACACTCTCCACACTCCAGATAAAAATAAAGAATAATGGATTATTTTACTGCTAATTGTGCATAAGCGCTAGCATGAATAAACACTTATCCACACAAAAGCAAAATAAAAACTAATAAGGTGCGAATAGATATGAAAAAACCGGTAAATATAATAAATAACGCTATCTTTTAGCAATTAGTTATAACTAAATGCTATTTATAATTCATTTTACATTAGAATATCATGCACGCATTAACATATTATTTGCGTAACCAGGGTGAATCATGAAAAAACTATTATTAGCGGCAGCAGTGCTTGTAAGTACAACATTAACAAGCGTAGCACACGCACAAGAAACAATTAAAGTTGGTATGTCAGGTAACTACTTCCCATTCACTTTTTCAAAAAATGATCAACTCCAAGGTTTTGAAGTGGATTTATGGAAAGAGATCGCCAAGCGTAATGATTCAAAAGTAAAATTCATCACCGTTAATTTTTCCGGTTTATTTGGAATGCTAGAAACAGGTCGTATCGACACGATTTCAAACCAAGTAACCATCACTCCAGCACGTACAGCTAAATATTCATTTAGCCAAACTTACGTGTATGACGGTGCTCAAGTTGTCGTAAGAAAAGGCAATACCGAAATTAATGGTATTGATGACCTTGCAAACAAAACAGTTGGCGTAAACTTAGGCTCTAATTTTGCTGATTTATTACGCAAATACGATACCAATAATAACATTACTATCAAAACCTACGACACTGGTATCGAACGTGATGTAGCATTAGGTCGTACAGATGCGTTTGTGATGGATCGTTTATCATCACTTGAATTAATTAACAAATCACCATTACCGTTACGACTTGCAGGCCCAACGTTTGAAACTATCGAAAATGCAATGCCATTTTTGAAAACAGAAAAACAAGAAGTACTACGCCTAAAAGTGAATACAACGCTGGATAGCATGCGTGCCGATGGCACTCTAGCAGCGATTTCAGAAAAATGGTTTTCAACGGATATAACTGTAAAATAAATGCAATTTAATTTTGAGTACATGCTAAATCTGTTCCCGATACTACTTAAGTATTTGGGAACAACGATGCAGATGGCACTGATTGGTGTCATCTTTGCCCTGATAATAGCCATTGGCTTAGCGGTGGTACGCACGTTCAAAGTACCTGTGCTCAATCAATTGGCAATGTTATTTATTTCTTTTTTTCGTGGCACTCCGCTCCTTGTACAGTTATTTTTGCTGTATTACGGTCTGCCGCGAGTATTCCCAATATTGATCAATATGGATGCCTTTACCGCATCCGTGATTGGCTTAACACTGCACTTTGCCGCTTACAAAGCTGAAAGTATTCGCGCTGCAATCATGGCTGTAGATAAATCACAGATGGAAGCCTCACTCAGTATCGGAATGACATCGAGTCAAGCTATGCGCCGTATCGTGCTACCACAAGCAGCACGTATTGCGACCCCATCATTGATGAATTACTTTATCGACATGATCAAAAGCACGTCCTTGGCATTTACGCTAGGTGTTACCGAGATCATGGCGAAAACGCAGATGGAAGCTTCATCAAGTTTTTACTTCTTCGAAAGCTATCTGGCTGTTGCGCTGATTTACTGGGCTGTCGTACTCGTTTTTACCCAAATGCAAGTTCATTTAGAACGTTATCTCAACAAGGCGTATTAACATGATCAAAGTAGCTAATTTAAGTAAGCATTTTGGTGATAATGTGGTTTTACGTCAAATTGATTTAGATATCAAAGAAGGTGAAACAACCGTTATTATCGGCCCTTCAGGCACAGGTAAATCAACGCTATTACGTTGCCTTAATTTTCTAGAGCAACCAACAAGTGCTAAAATTACTATTGATGACTTAGTTGTTGATGCAAACAGTGCCACTAAAAAACAAATTACGGAGCTGCGTAAAAAAACCGCTTTCGTATTTCAAAACTATGCTCTATTTGCCAATAAAACGGCCCTCGAAAATATTACAGAGGGCTTAGTTATCGTCCGAGGAAAATCGGCAGGAATAGCTAAAAAGGAAGCGCTTACTATCCTCGATAGTATTGGATTAATAGATAAGAAAGACAGCTACCCTTCTTCACTATCAGGGGGGCAGCAACAACGTATTGGCATAGCACGAGCTATGGCAGCACAAAGTAAAGTTATTTTATTTGATGAGCCAACCTCAGCGTTAGACCCAGAATGGGTGGGTGAAGTACTCGGATTAATGCGTCAATTAGCCGAACAAAAGCAAACTATGCTGATTGTGACGCACGAAATGCAATTTGCAAAAGAGATCGCAGACCGGGTGATTTTTATGGATCAAGGTCAGATTGTTGAACAAGGATCCGCGGATATGATCTTTAATAACCCGCAAGATCCTCGTACTCGTTCATTTTTACAACGAGTAAATCAATAATCAGGCATTATAAAGTGGATAAATTAGCAGTGCTGACTTGTTAGTTAGTAAATAGCCTGTATAATTCCCCGCTTGATCCCTTGTGATCAGATTGGAATAACAGCAATTATTAAACCGAATTATAATTTTTATCTATATGGATAGGAATTTAGCCTATTATTTCATGTATCCAATCGCATAATAATCGGTCGAGAATATCGAATTTAAGTAAGATATTGCTATTTTCACGAGGCGAGTATTTATTAATTATTGACTTGTTTTACAAGAATGATTAAAATTCCGCCTCTTTTTGTGTTAGTCAAGTTGACGACCGGTCATTATTTCTTGGCTAACTCAACATAACTGTACAGTTAATTTTATAACGGATAAAGCTATGAAACGTACTTTTCAACCAAGTAACCTTAAGCGTAAACGTTCACACGGTTTCCGCGCACGTAAAGCAACTGTAGGTGGCCGTAAGGTTCTTGCACGTCGCCGTGCAAAAGGTCGTAAGACTTTAAGCGCTTAATTATCAGACGTGATAGATAAGAGCTTTCCTCGGGAGTTACGCTTGTTAACTCCCGAACACTTCAAAAACGTATTCGCAGACCCTGTGCGATCAGCCTCACCTCATATAACTATACTTGCCAAAAATAACTCACTTGGACATCCTCGTCTTGGTTTAGCTGTACCCAAAAAAGCGATTAAACTTGCTGTCGGCCGTAACCGAGTTAAACGTCTATTCAGAGAAAGTTTTCGGACACGCCAACATGATTTTCCTAATGTTGATATCGTGGTTATCGCTAAATCTGGTATTGCAAACTTGGAAAATGCAGAAATCGATGCATTATTGGAGAAGTTATGGCGCAAACTTTGTCGCCGTTGCAATGGTTAGGCACCAAATTAATACGAGGATACCAATTATTCATTAGTCCGATGATTGGACCTCGCTGTCGCTTCACTCCAACGTGTTCTCAATACGCGATAGAATCAATAAAACTCCACGGATTTACAAAAGGTTGTTGGCTCACAGCCAAACGTCTATTAATATGTCATCCTTTTAGTAATAAACATGGTTACGATCCTGTACCAGAACCCAAACAAAGAGATTAATTAGATTATGGAATCCCAACGTAATTTACTTGTCATCGGATTATTGTTTGTCAGCTTTTTGCTATTCACCGAGTGGCAAAATAAAGACAACCCGGTTGCAGTACCAACAACGACTCAAGCGATCACCAATGGTTTAACTGGCGATGTACCAGCAGGCAGTGACTCATCAACTGATGCGCCAAACAGCAAACAATCAAACAATCTGATAACTATTAGCTCAGATGTACTTGAACTAACTGTCGATACTTTAGGCGGTGATATTGTTCATGCAAACTTACTTGAACATGCTACAGAGTTAGATGCTGAAGAACGTTTCATCTTATTACAAAATGATGCAACAAATGTTTACGTTGCACAAAGTGGTCTTATTGGCGTAAACGGTCCAGATGCAAACGCAAATGGTCGTCCACAATATACAACAACAGCGAAAGACTTCACAATTTCTGGTGATACATTAGATATCCCATTATCATATACAGACGAGAATGGAGTTAAATTTACGAAAGTATTTACTCTTACACGCGGTAGTTATGATATTGAAGTTAGCTACAAAATTAATAACCAATCTGCTAACGCGATTTCGGTACAAATGTATGGTCAATTAAAACAAAATATTGATCTTGCAGAAGACGAAGGTAGCAGCATGATGATGAAAGCTTACCGTGGTGCAGCACTAGGCACGACAGATAAGCGTTATGAAAAATACGATTTCAGTGATATCAGCGATGCAAACCTAAGCCGTACAACGGATGCAGGTTGGGTTGGCATGCTACAACATTACTTTGTAGCAGCATGGATCCCGGGTGATACGCTAAATCACTTCTACAGCTTAAACATTGGTCGTACTGAGTTTACTAAAGGTCAGGCGATCATTGGTTTCAAACAACCTGTTGAAACAATTGCCGCAAACAGCGAAAAAACTATCTCGGCGAAGCTTTGGGTTGGTCCAAAATTACAAGATGAGATGGGTGAATTAGTTGAAGGTCTTGACCTTACTGTTGATTACAGCTGGTTGTGGTTCATTGCACAACCGCTATTTAAATTACTGCAGTTCTTCCATGGTTTAGTTGGTAACTGGGGTATTGCCGTAATCATGATCACGTTTACCGTGCGTGGTGCAATGTATCCGCTAACCAAAGCGCAATACACGTCAATGGCAAAAATGCGTTTACTGCAACCAAAACTGACTGCATTACGTGAAAAATGTGGCGACGACAAACAAAAAATGTCGCAATCAATGATGGCATTGTATAAAGAAGAGAAAGTAAATCCATTAGGTGGTTGTTTCCCAATGATCATCCAAATGCCTATTTTCATCTCACTATACTGGGCATTAATGGAAAGTGTGGAATTACGTCACGCACCATTCGCATTGTGGATTAATGATTTATCAGCACAAGACCCATACTACGTATTACCGCTATTAATGGGTGTTACTATGTATATGATCCAAAAAATGTCACCGACACAAGTTCAGGATCCAATGCAACAGAAAGTAATGCAGTTTATGCCTGTAATGTTTACTTTCTTCTTCTTGTGGTTCCCTGCAGGACTAGTTCTATACTGGTTAATGAGTAACGTAGTTACAATTATCCAACAAACTATTATTTTCCGCTCTCTGGAAAAACAAGGTTTGCATAGTAAGAAATAAACTTGCTAATCTTATCAAGGCGGCCCTTGTGCCGCCTTTTTTCATCTAAAAAACCTACTATCTTCGGGTAATAACATGCTAACTAATGAAACAATCATTGCACAAGCCACACCGCCAGGACGAGGTGGTGTTGGTATTATTCGTATCTCTGGGCCAAAAACAGAGTTAGTCGCACAAACCATTTTAAATAAAATTCCACCAGTGCGTAAAGCCGATTACTTATCTTTCCTGGATGAAGAACAACAAACAATTGACCAAGGTATTGCCATCTTGTTCAAAGCACCAAATTCATTTACCGGTGAAGATGTTTTAGAGTTACAGGGCCATGGTGGTCCCGTGATCATGGATATGCTGATGCGCCGTATTCTTAAAATAGACGGCATTAGAATGGCCCGTCCAGGTGAATTCTCAGAGCGTGCATTCCTCAATGACAAAATGGATTTAACCCAGGCAGAAGCAATTGCCGATCTAATCGATGCCACCTCTGAACGCGCAGTAAAATCAGCAATGAACTCTCTACAAGGTGAGTTCTCGAAAAAAATTAATACTCTAACCGAAAGTTTAATTCACTTACGCATTTATGTTGAAGCATCGATTGACTTCCCTGAAGAAGAAGTCGACTTCCTTGCTGACGGTAAAATTGCTCAAGCATTATATAAAATCATTGATAACCTTACCGCGGTACAAAAAGAAGCAAAACAAGGTAGCATCATTCGCGAAGGTATGAAGGTCGTGATTGCTGGTCGTCCTAACGCCGGTAAATCAAGTTTGCTAAATGCATTAGCAGGTAAAGAGTCGGCCATTGTCACCGACATAGCAGGTACTACCCGCGACGTATTACGCGAACATATTCACATTGATGGTATGCCATTACATATTATAGATACAGCAGGTTTACGCGAAAGCCCGGATCGTGTTGAACAAATCGGCATTGAACGCGCTTGGGAAGAGATCAACAATGCTGATCAAGTGTTATTCATGGTTGATGGTACGACCACGGACGCAACGGATCCTGCCGAAATTTGGCCAGACTTTATTGATCGCCTACCCTCTTCGATCGGACTTACAGTTATCAGAAATAAAATGGATCTAACCGGTGAGAAATTAACAAAAAGCGAAGATCAAGGCCATCCGGTTTTTAAAATATCAGCAAAAGAAAACCTTGGCTTAGACGAATTGAAAGCCCATTTAAAAGAATGTATGGGCTATCAAAGTAATACAGAGGGTGGCTTTATAGCTCGACGTCGCCACTTAGATGCGATAGAGAAAGCCTATGAACATTTACAGGTAGGTAAACTCCAACTTGAAGTTTATCAGGCTGGGGAACTCCTTGCTGAAGAGCTACGCTTAGCGCAAGAGCAACTCTCAGAAATTACCGGCGAGTTCACCTCAGATGATCTTCTTGGTCGTATTTTTACTTCGTTCTGTATCGGTAAATAAAAAAATGATGATCCTAATTGGGATCATCACTTTATCCAGCACATCACAATTAACTGTCAAAGCAAGATCATGATATCGACATCCAATACACTTCAGCAACGATTCAACAAGATCCTTATTACAAAGCCATCCACAGAGTTACCCACAACTTAATCCCGCAGAATAACAACTATGATAATAACTAAAACTGTAAATATAGTGGCGTTATAAAGCATATTTTTAGACCTTTAAAATGAGCTTTAGTCGGTTAAAAAAGTTGATTTTATACCCCAGTAATACAAACTTGAAGATCTAATTGATGCTCATGACAAAACTCACTAGCCTGCTGCTCTGAAATATATCCCTGCGCTAATAGCAAGTGTATTTCACTATATAAGTTGGCTACCTTTAATAGCTTACCAGGCCCCGTGTGCTCTACCACAGAGCCAGTTTCAACCTGTTCATATAACGCTTTAACTACAGGCCCAGGCAACTGCCAAGATTGTGCAATCAGAGCAGACAAACGCAATGAATGTTTAGTCATCATCTGACGGAATAACTTGGAGTTCGGTCTAAACTGTGGATCACCAATATTCATCTCATCCACAATCAATTTAAACAATGCAATTTTCCCCACATCATGGATCAAACCGATGAAATAAGCTAAATCAGGATCACCTCCCCTACTCTTAGCCAGCTTTTTTGCCCACAAGGCAGTGGTTAGCGAATGTTGCCATAAATACTGGCCAAACAACTTAAAATAGATCGGCTTTATTTCGGTTATATTTTGCATAACTATCGTCAACACAATCGACTTTATTTGCAAACCACCTAAACGAACCACGGCCTCTTGTAAACTTGTCACTGCTTGAGAGCCTAATTGATAGTGCGCAGAATTGACTAACTGAATCACATCAGCAGCCAGAGCAGGATCTTGCGTAATCAAGGCTGCCAGCTGCTGTGCTGTATAATTATCACTGTCAATTAAGCTTGATACTTTATGTAATACAGCTGGCAGTCTTACTACATTCAAGGCGATGTTTTCAGGAGACCCTACACTTGCTTCGACTTTAAGCAAAATACTTTTTTCTAATGGGTTCAAACCCAGATTAGTCTCTGCATTAATCTCCTGGTGATTAAACAACAGATCATAAAATAATGAGCTGGTGTCAATTATCTCATTACTCACAGTGACATCAGGTATACTAACTATAGATGTAGCAACGTTATTAATTACAGGTTTGGGAGAAGTAGATGTTGCTTTCTCTGTCGCTTTGGAGTTCCCAAGTACATTAATAAAACGTTGAAATAATGAAGTCATAAGCGCCTTAATCAGCAATAAAAAATTATAATCATTGATGATATTTTACAATAAAACTATCGGAATAAACCATTAAATAAGAGAAAACCATGTATACATTTGAAATTATTGTCGGCACTACCTTGGGATCCGCTGAATATGTAGCGGATCATTTAGCAGAGAAGCTCGTTGATCAAGGATTTAAAGCCAATATACACCTAGATCCTCGACTAGAAGACTTACCGATCAACAAAAATAATCCTTGGATCATCTGTACTGCAACCCATGGCGCTGGTGATTATCCAGAAAATATCGCCCTTTTCGCGCAACAACTCACACAAAACAACCCAGATTTAAGCTTAATAAAATACAGCGTGATCGCTCTAGGCTCTAAATCTTATGATCAATTTTGCAATGCAGGACACATGATCGATCGTCAATTAACACTATTGGATGCCGAAAAAGTGGCGATCACACTTGAAATTTGCACGCTGGAAACGCCGATCCCTGAAGATGCGATCGATATATGGTATCCAGAATGGTCTAAAAAATGGCTATAATATAACCATGATCGTGTTTTTTTATTTTTATTTTCTGTGGATAACTATAGATCTTTCTTGTGATCAACCTATAGTTATCCTTGTAGAATAAATCTACAGCCCCGCTAGCTGTGTATAACTAGGCTATTTACACCCAACTTATACGTAACAAGCACAAGCCTTACTAACAGCAAGTGATCGCAGCTAAACGCATGATCTTTCTAGATCAAAACGGGTTATCAACAGATCAAGGCGCCCTTAATAATAGATCTAATAAGATCTCTTATAAGATCTTAAGATCAACAGTTAGATCCAAATAAAAAATATATTTAAGATCATTTGCATCTGTTAGAGAAAACCGTAAACTGTGCCGCTCTGAATATATCCGCCAAATAAAACCGAGGTGATACATGGCATACCATGAACAATTTGAAGTTATCGTCGTAGGTGGCGGACATGCTGGCACTGAAGCTGCGGCTGCTGCTGCTCGTATGGGACGAAATACATTATTATTAACCCATAATATCGATACGCTTGGACACATGTCATGCAATCCAGCTATCGGTGGTATTGGTAAAGGCCACTTGGTTAAAGAAATTGATGCACTTGGCGGGATCATGGGCCAAGCCACCGACCTAGGTGGAATCCAATTTAGAACATTAAATTCAAGTAAAGGTCCTGCTGTTCGAGCTACACGTGCACAAGCTGATCGCTTATTATATAAATCAGCAGTACGCCAAAAACTTGAAAATCAGCAAAACTTAACTATATTCCAACAGTCTGTTGATGATCTTATTATTGAAAACGATCGTGTCGTTGGTGTGGTAACGCAAGCAGGTCTTAAGTTTAAAGCAAAGTCAGTAGTATTGACGGTTGGAACATTCCTTGATGGACTTATCCACATAGGCTTACAGAACTATGCAGGTGGTCGAGCTGGTGATCCTGCATCTGTGTCATTAGCTGCACGTTTACGCGAATTACCTATCCGTACTGATCGTTTGAAAACCGGTACACCACCACGTATTGACGGTCGTACAATTGACTTTTCCGTTATGGAAGAACAGCATGGTGATGAGATAACGCCTGTATTTTCTTTTCTAGGTAGCCGTAAGGATCATCCACAACAAATCCCTTGTTATATTACTCATACAAATAATAATACGCACGACGTGATCCGCAGTGGTATGGATCGTAGCCCAATGTATACTGGTGTGATCGAGGGTATTGGTCCACGTTATTGTCCGTCGATCGAAGATAAGATCACGCGTTTTGCTGATAAAGAATCACATCAAATCTTTATTGAGCCGGAAGGATTAACGACTCATGAAGTATACCCTAACGGTATTTCAACAAGTCTACCGTATGATGTTCAAGTCGATCTTGTTCGTTCGATCCGTGGCTTAGAAAATGCTCACATTACGCGTCCAGGTTATGCGATCGAGTACGATTATTTTGATCCCCGAGATCTTAAATTAACGTTAGAAAGTAAATTTATTGAAGGTTTGTTTCTTGCCGGTCAGATTAACGGTACGACGGGTTATGAGGAAGCGGCTGCGCAAGGTCTACTTGCAGGCTTAAATGCTGCTCGTACGTCACGTGATGAAGATACGTGGCATCCTCGTCGTGATCAAGCTTACCTTGGTGTGTTGATCGACGATCTTGCAACTTTAGGGACGAAAGAACCGTATCGTATGTTTACAAGTCGTGCTGAGTACCGCTTATTATTACGTGAAGACAATGCCGATGCGCGTTTAACAGAGCAAGGCTATAAGCTTGGTTTGGTTGATGAGCATCGCTGGCAGGTATTTAACGAAAAAATGGAAGCGATTGAATTAGAGCAACAGCGTTTACGCTCAACCTGGATCAATCCAAACAAAGCATTTGCTGATAAGATCAACGCACTACTGGCTAAACCATTATCTCGTGAGCATACTTTAGAAGATCTTGTTCGCCGTCCTGAAGTCAGCTACAACGCTCTGATGACAATTGAAGAGTTAGGCCCTAAGTTAGAACATGAATCAGCAGCAGAACAAGTTGAAATTACGATTAAGTACGAAGGCTATATTAACCGTCAAAAATCAGAAGTTGAAAAACAGTTACGCCATGAAAATACATCATTACCGACAGACTTAGATTACGCAAAAATTAAAGGCCTTTCTAACGAGGCTGTTGCTAAGTTAATCGACGTTAAACCGCAAACGATTGGCATGGCATCACGAATTTCGGGTATTACACCTGCCGCGATCTCAATTCTATTAATTTATTTGAAAAAGCAAAACTTACTAAACAAATAAATAATGTACGATTACTGCCACCGTTAACTCATTTATCGGTGGCTATATAACCTCATTTTTGACATCATTCCCTAATTTGCAATGCTACTATTCAGTTTAAGGTACCTTTACCTCACTCAGTAGGTTGTTTTTTATTTTTCTACGATTTGATATTAACTTACATAATCGCGTTTTACCGGAGTAAACCTACGTATGATCAACCGCCTCGAAGCATTATTAGCACAAACATCTTTAGTTGTTACTGATACACAAAAGCAGCAATTAGTGGCATTAGTGACTTTATTACATAAGTGGAATAAGGCATATAATCTAACGTCGGTACGTGATCCTGAAGACATGTTAATAAAACATATCATGGATAGTATTGTCGTGAGCCCGTATTTAGAAGGTGAACGTTTTATTGATGTTGGTACTGGGCCAGGCTTACCAGGCTTACCACTCGCGATCATGAATCCTGACAAAGAATTCGTATTACTTGATAGTTTAGGTAAACGTATTCGTTTTATTACCCAAGCAGTTCATGAACTAAAATTAACCAATGTAACGCCTGTGCAGTCTCGTGTTGAAGAGTATCACCCAGAAATTAAATTTGATGGGGTATTAAGTCGTGCGTTTGCTTCACTAGAAGATATGTTACATTGGTGTAAGCACTTACCAAAACAAGATGGATTGTTTTATGCGTTGAAAGGGGTTAGACCAACGGGTGAAATTAAAACATTGAATACTAAATTTAAACTGGAAGTTGCACATAAACTAACAGTGCCAGAATTAGAGGGCGAACGTCATCTAATTGTTATGTCTGAGATAAAATAATAGGAAATATTTGTGGGCAAAATCATAGCAATAGCTAACCAGAAAGGTGGCGTAGGAAAAACAACAACTTGTGTCAATTTAGCAGCCTCAATGTCTGCGACTAAACGTAAGGTATTGCTCATTGATCTTGACCCACAAGGTAACGCAACCATGGGTAGTGGTGTTGACAAATATACTGTCGAGTATTCAGCCTATGATTTATTAGTTGATGAGAAATCAGTTAAAGAGGTTGTCGTTACTGAAACTTCGGGAAAATATCATCTTATTGCGGCGAACCAAGATGTTACTGCAGCTGAAATTAAGTTAATGGAATTCTTTGCCCGTGAGTTACGGTTAAAAAATGCGTTAGCAGAGGTAAAAGATTATTACGATTATATTTTTATTGATTGCCCTCCCTCATTAAATTTACTTACAATTAATGCCATGGCTGCTGCTGATTCGATTATTGTACCAATGCAATGTGAATATTATGCGCTAGAAGGACTGACTGCATTGATGGATACCACCAGTAAGTTATCCGCCGCTGTTAACCCTGACTTAAAAATCGAAGGCATACTGCGAACCATGTATGACCCACGTAACCGGTTGGCATCAGACGTGTCTGAACAACTTAAACAACATTTTGGGGATAAAGTCTATCGTACTGTGATCCCACGAAATGTTCGTTTAGCTGAAGCGCCTAGCTTTGGTGCGCCTGCCATGTATTATGATAAATCATCTAACGGGGCTAAAGCTTATTTAGCACTAGCGGGTGAAATTATTCGTCGTCAAGAATTAGCCAATGAACAGAGCGAACAGACAAAGGAACAAGCATGAACGCGAAAAAACGAGGGTTAGGTAAAGGTCTGGATGCTTTGCTCGGTACAAGTGCAATTGCAAGAACGAAAGAACAAACAGCTGATGATCTAGTGCAACCGGTAGCAAGGGTTGACAATGAATTTAAAAAATTACCGATTGAATGGTTATATCCAGGTAAGTATCAACCACGTAAAGATATGGCTAGAGATGCCTTAGATGAGTTAGCGGCATCGATTACAGCACAAGGTATTATTCAACCTATTGTTGTTCGGGAATTAAATTCACAACAGTTTGAAATTATAGCCGGGGAACGTCGTTGGCGTGCAGCGCAATTAGCGGGCTTAACAAAAGTGCCTTGTATAGTTAAAAACGTTGCCGATGAAGCTGTCATGGCAATGTCATTAATTGAGAATATTCAACGTGAAGATTTAAATGCAATGGAAGAGTCGATTGCATTACTGCGTTTAATTGAAGAGTTTTCATTAACGCATCAACAAGTCGCCGATGCGGTAGGTAAATCACGAGCTTCGGTATCGAATTTATTACGCTTAAATAGCTTAAATACCGAGGTTAAAATATTACTTGAACATGGTGATATTGAAATGGGTCATGCCCGTGCATTATTGGCACTTGAAGGTGAGTTGCAATCACAAGCTGCAAGCAATATTGCTCAGCGAGGTTTAACGGTACGGGATACCGAAAAATTGGTGAGAAAGCTACTCGAACCAAAAACTGAAATAAGTCCAATAAAGGTAAAAGATCCCGATGTTGTTAACCTAGAATATCGCTTATCTGAACGATTAAAAGCCAAAGTTATCATTAAACAAGGTGCAAATGGCTGTGGGAAGTTAACAATTGACTATACTAGCCTTGCTGAATTGGATGATATAGTTGCAACTTTGGGTTAAATTTTAATCTCTGGATGATAAATATCAAATTAAGTTAATATTTTTTAAAGTGTAGCTATGAGTCAATAAATATACTTAGCTCAGTAAGATACGCTTTTCTTTACAATTATCTTCACTTGAAATATCAAAGGTTTATATTTAACCCGATATCAAAATAACTTTATTTCATAATAACAGTGTTGTTTAGAATTTAATATTATAAGGGCGGTACTCATTAGTGGGTAACGTCTGTCATATCTCATTTTTCAGAATATTATACTTAGCTTTCCTTATCTGGCTTGCAATGAGTTGCATTAGCACCACTTCAACGTATAATTTATCCTGCTTTTAGAAGCGTTTTTGTATATTTTTTTTGAATGCTTCAAAAAGATTGTTTTAGGGGTTTATTGTGTCAAATAAATTAGCAATGAATGCGTTCAATCAAGCTATTAAATTGATTGTGTTTCAGGTGCTATTAGTGGCCGTTTGCGCGTTAACCTTTTTGCTTATTGATGGTGAGCTTTCAGCTCGCTCTGCGATCTTTGGTGGCATTATTTATGTCTTACCAAATTACATTTTTACCCGTTTGGCTTTCCGGTTTATGGGCGCCAGACAGATTCAAGATGTTGTTGCATCATTTGCATTAGGTGAATCGTTAAAATTGGTACTGACAGTTGTGTTTTTTATTGCGGTATTAGGTTTCGTTAAGGTGAATTATCTTCCTCTTTACGTGACGTTCTCATTAGCAATTGGCTCACAATTATTTGCTCCTTATTTTATGAACAAAAAACTGGGATGAAAAATGTCTGCAACAGGTGAAGCACTAACGTCGACCCAATATATCCAACATCACTTAACTAATTTAGCGGTTGGTGAAG
>Ga0209396_1002970_pt1 | contig 17412 bp, 16 predicted proteins | sample GOMGulsemesocosm_6_FD_184638 | JGI IMG/M metagenome (GOLD analysis project Ga0209396, IMG submission 184638) | Methane-oxidizing microbial communities from mesocosms in the Gulf of Mexico - GOM8C Gulf of Mexico (SPAdes) (version 2) | ecosystem: Environmental > Aquatic > Marine > Cold seeps...
GATTTTTTATCATTTAATAGATTAACTTTTTCTTCAATAATATCCACCGCAATCACTTCATTGTGTTGCGCTAAAAGCATTGAGTTCGATAACCCAACGTAACCTGTCCCTGCTATTGCTATTTTCACTTTCATTTTATATTCCTAGAGATAAAATATTTACTTAAAGATAAATTGAGGTATTTTTGATAAATTTTTCCAAACTATAGCCCTTAGAACTGGAGCGTGATTATTATTCAAAGCTCGAATATCTTCTTTTGTTTTTAGAATAATATTTTTAAAACTCCGATTACTTACCCCGCCAACACGCATTTTTATTAAAACTTTGGACAAATAGCTCATTTCTACACTATTAACCCATAGATAACGAAGTAAAGAGTCATAATCTGCGGCGATACTAAAACTTAAATCAAACAATCCGTGTTTCAGATAGAGCTCACGTTTCATGTAAAACGTTGGATGGGGAGGCATCCAGCCATTCTTAAGTTTTGTCTTAGAATACTCACCACTTTTCCACAATCTAACAACCTTAAAAATATCATCCTTTGAAACATATTCAAGATCTCCATACACGGCATCAGATCCTGATATAACAAATTCATTTACAATATCTTCAATCGCTTCATTCGAAGCAAATAAATCATCAGAATGTAAAAAACCTACAATATCTCCTTTAGCAGCTTTAATTCCTTTATTCAAAGCATCATAAATGCCTTTATCTGGCTCACAAATAACTTTAGAAACTCGACTAGAGTTAGCTTTAATAATATCAAGCGTGTTATCTTTAGAGGCACCGTCAACAATAATGTACTCTATATCTAGATATGTTTGAGCTTCTAAGGATTTTAACGTATCAATTATAGTTGCAGAGCTGTTATAAGTTGCTGTAATGATACTGACTTTCATTGAGTTGTTCTCTTACATAATGATCTTAAAAACACATAATATCATCTATCTTAATTGTTTTGACTAAGTAACTTCGATATCTTGTAAACGAAATATTTAGTTCAATACCCACCAAATATCTTTCGGGAGTATATAATCACATCCTATCAGGAATAATTCATAGATAATGGTTAAATTTCAACATGACTTAACTGACTCACCGGTAAAATTTTTAGATAAACACACAAAGGTCGTTTTCTAAAAAATATATTTCATATTCATTGGTCTACCAGATAAATCCAGAACAATAGATTGATTCATTCATTCATTCATTCATTGATGATTTAAAAATTAAAATAAAGTAATCACAAAGTTTTTAACAACGAAAGTCGTTCTGGTTATTTAAAAACCATTGATATGATTTCTCAAGACCATTTTCTAAAGTAACAGTAGCAGTCCAGCCTAAAGACTTCAAACGTTCTACATTCATTAACTTACGAGGCGCTCCATCAGGTTTAGAAGCATCGAAAGATATATTCCCTTCAAACCCTATAACTTTAGCTACTGTTTCGACAAGTTCACGAATGGTACAATCAATACCTGTCCCAACATTAATATGGCTTAACATTGGTGAAGTATTAGATTCATAAGTTTCTTTATCAAGATTCATTACATGTATAGATGCAGCAGCCATATCGTCGACGTACAAAAACTCACGCATTGGCTTGCCACTCCCCCAAGCAATTACTTGGGTATCGCCATTTAATTTTGCTTCATGAAAACGCCTTAACAAAGCAGGAATCACATGGCTATTCTCTGGATGAAAGTTGTCTTGAGGCCCATATAAATTAGTCGGCATAACGCTACGGTAATCAACACCATACTGCCTATTGTAGGATTCACATAACTTAATTCCTGAAATTTTAGCAATTGCATAAGGTTCATTAGTTTCTTCTAAAGTGCCGCTTAATAGAGCACTCTCTGTCATTGGCTGTTCAGCCAACTTTGGATAAATACAGGAAGAACCTAAAAAGAGGAGTTTTTGGACACCGTTAATATATGCTTGATGAACTACATTACATTCCATCATCATGTTTTCATAGATAAATTCAGCGGGATAAGTACTATTAGCATGAATACCTCCGACCTTGGCTGCAGCAAGAAAAACCGCATCAGGTTTTTCTGTAGAAAAAAAATCAGCAACTGCTTTCTGATTAACCAAATCTAACTCGCTACGAGTACGAGTAATGATATTATTGTAACCTATAGCCTCTAATTGACGAACGATAGCTGAACCCACCATTCCCCTATGACCCGCAACAAATATTTTAGAATCTAGCCCTAACATTTACTTAACCTTGATTTTCTATTGAAATGGCCACTTTATGACCATGAGCTTTTAGTATTGCATGCTGCTTCGCATTATTTAAATCATTTTGAACCATTTCTGCACACATTTCTTCCACTGTTATCTGTGGCACCCAACCTAGTTTTTCTTTTGCTTTGGTAGGATCGCCAAGTAACGTTTCTACCTCAGCTGGTCTGAAGTAACGCGGGTCCACCCTTACAATTACATCACCTACTTTAAGTGCAGGAGCGTTATCGCCAACTAAAGCTGTTACAGTTGCAATTTCGTCTAAGCCTTCACCGCTAAACTCAAGTTCAACACCCGCTTCTTTAGCAGATAAAGTCACAAATTCACGTACAGAGATTTGTTTACCTGTTGCAATAACAAAATCGTCTGGTTGATCCTGCTGAAGCATCATCCATTGCATACGCACGTAATCTTTAGCATGGCCCCAGTCACGTAAGGCATCCATATTACCAAGGAACAAGCACGTTTCTAAGCCTTGTGAAATATTAGAAATTGCACGTGTAATTTTACGTGTGACAAAAGTTTCACCACGGCGCGGTGATTCGTGATTAAATAAAATCCCGTTACATGCATACATACCATAAGATTCTCGATAATTTACAACTATCCAGTAGGCATACATTTTAGCCACTGCATATGGGGAACGAGGGTGAAATGGTGTAGTTTCTTTTTGAGGAATTTCTTGCACCTCACCATATAACTCAGAAGTAGAAGCCTGATAAAATTTTGTTTTCTTTTCTAAACCTAGAAAACGAATAGCTTCTAACAAGCGCAATGTCCCCATTGCATCAACATCTGCTGTATATTCAGGACATTCAAAAGAAACGGCTACATGAGATTGAGCGCCTAAATTGTAAACTTCATCAGGCTGTACATCATTAATAATACGAGTCAAATTCGAAGAATCGGTTAAATCACCGTAATGAAGGAAAAAACGTGGATTTTCTTCGTGACTATCTTGGTATATATGATCAACACGCTCTGTATTTAATGAAGATGCACGACGTTTTATGCCATGAACCTCATACCCTTTTTCTAAGAGTAATTCGGCTAGATAAGATCCATCTTGTCCTGTAATACCTGTAATCAATGCTTTTTTAAGCACTACTTTATTTGTCACTTTCAGTGTTCTCCGTAATTAAATTTTTTGATACTTTTTCATAAACTTTACAACTGATCATTAATTCATAGCAAAATTTCATCGTACAATAATAGAAACCAGATTTACCATCTAAAAAGCCACATTTTAAAAAATAAAAGATTATAAAGACCACTAGTGGTCTGCAAGGCATTCCATAGACTAATGCTTTTTGGGCTTCTCTTCTATCAAGTTTATCTGAACTGAACAAATTTTGAAATTTTAGCTTATTACTTTCATTAAAAATCAATTCTGCTTCCATCTCAGAATATCGATTGTGTTTATGAAACCAATCACTTATTCCTTTATTAAAGGGAAAGTGCAATATATGGTTTTCAAGCTCACCTGTAATACCAGTAGTACGGTAGATTTCATTGATTTCTCTTTCAACCCAACATTCTCCTAACTTGAACAAACGAGGGAACCATGTAGGATAGCCACTACTGTGCTTTAGCCATTTATTAAATAGATAATCTTTTCTTCTAAATCTAAACATTGTATGAGTAGTCGCAACAAGCTTTTCCTGTATTTCTGTTGCCAACTCTATAGTCATACACTCATCCGCGTCTAACATTAGCAACCAAGAATTTTTATATTGAATATTTTGGAATGCAAAATTTCTCTGTGAGGCATAACCTTCAAATTTATTTTTCATAACCCTAGCGCCAAGTTCGAGTGCAATATCACAAGTATTATCATGACTATATGAGTCTAAAATAAGTATATCATTCGATATCTGTTTACAAGAGGATATAGCATCTCTTATATTTTGCTCTTCATTATAAGTAAGTATAACTACAGATATTTGTTCCATGTTAGAGTCCAAGTTCTTTGTATGTAGAGATGTAGTCATGTGTCATTTGTTCCCAAGTAAAATCATCAACTTTATTTTTTACATTTACTCTGACTTGATTCATATATTGGGTATCGGATAATTTACTAAAACTTGAATAAGCTTCTTTGTAATCAAAAGGAGAAAATAGGAAGTCATTATTGCCTAGTATTTCAGGAAGTGTTGTATTATTTGCTCCTACAACAATACACCCAGCTTTAGCCGCCTCAAGAGCGGGGATTCCAAAGCCTTCATAAATTGATGGCATTAATAATGCTAAAGCGTAATTATACAAGGAATTTAATGTATTTGATTCTAGGTCATTAAACAAATGAATACGGTGTTCAAGTCCAAAACCTTGAATAGCACGGATTTCACTTTCAGAAAACCCCCCACCTCCTACACAAATTAATTTCAAGTGATTATCACATGAGTATTCAGACATAAGTAACTTAAGTACTACAGGAAAATTTTTACAATACCCTCTAGAGCCAACATAAAGTAGAAATGAATTTGACTTTAAATCAACTCCTTGGACTGTTAAACGCTCTTCTTTATTTTTCATTTCATGAAATTCTGAATCTGCACCATTGTAAATAACTTTAACCTTCTTTTTTCGCGTCCATGGGTAAAGTTTATACATATCAGCTTTGGTATGCTCACTAACACAAACGATTACATCAGCTCTTTTCATTGCAGCTTTTTTTTGCAAGATGTGGACCTGTTTCTGAATACCAGAATCAAATAACTCATACATAAAATCATGCACTGTATGAACAACAGCCATATTACTTGTTGGGTTTCTGAAATAACTAGAATGAAATACTTTTCCACCTAAGTCACTACTGCTAACACTTTGGTAACGAGATATTTTATCAAAAATTGGATTTCTTTTTATAATAAATTTTTGATCAAGCTGCATATTTTTTCTAAAAAGGTTATCACAGGATTTGTCACTTTCTATATACCTAGCAGAAATTCCAGATACATTTATATTATCTAAATGCTTGGCCCAGACTTTACTAATTCCGCCTGCTCGTTGTAAGTCAAAAATAATATTATCTAATATCAACGCCATTAAATTTTAATCTCTGGTTTTATTTCTAAACTTCTAGCGACTACGTTTGCTAGGTCAAAATCGACTGAAACTAAAAACGCTAAGGCAAGAAAAGCTGCATATTTATCATTTTCATAGTAAATAATGAATTCATTGAAAAACAATTCACGTAATTGGATCGTACCAGAGGTGTTTGACAATATTGTTTTGTGATGATAACCGAGCCAAAAACCTAGAGCATCAGTCAAATATGGTCCTTCCTCACAATACCGTTCCCAATCTATAATATAAAAGTTTCCATCTTCAAATTTATTACTAGCCTTGGTGTTCAATAACAAATTTTCAGAACCTAAATCCCCATGTACATGAGACAATTTTATATTATCCTCATTTAAGGAAACAGATTCAATTTGCCTAAAAAGCAAGGCGTATTCCTTTTTAACTATAAAGGACTTATACCACTCTAATTTGATAAGTTCTGAAAACTCTATCTCAAAGATTTCATTTTGCATGTTTCCCAAAAGACTAGCGTTTATATACGGACTATTTTTTTCGTATACCTTATAGTTATTGTTTATTGCTGAGGCCAAAAAACCATATGTTCCATCATTAAAGTTCATTTCGTTTTCAAACTTAGGTACTTTAAAATTAGTCGGATTGAAATTCTTCAGTACATGACATTCTTTTTTCATTAGTTGCGTATTAAGTTCATCAAACGAAATCTTACCAAAAAACCCAAAAACACCATGATTATCAATAAAGTAACAATAACAACGAGATTTATTTTCTAATGAATGAAAACGAATCAATACCTGGTTAATATTTGGTGGAGTCAACATAAGAATTTTAGCGTTAGTAGTCTCATGTTCCTTCATAAGGAATCTGTCTAATCCTAAAAAAGTTATTAAAAGTAATGAAAATTTTAATAACGTTTTTTTTGCAGTGTTATGTGGAAGTAATTTAATAAGTACTTTTATCTTAACGTAAAAGCTTGCGTTAACATTTAAACCTATTATTGGTCTCCCGTTGAAAAATAAAAACTTAATGTTCACGTTCTATTAACTCTTTAATTTGCTTTAAAGTTTTATCATAACCTTGTTCTGCATCAATAATATGGAAATCTTTTCGGTTCGAAAGATTACGAACAATTTGTGAATTTTGACGTTCAATCTCTTTGATTGTTAATTCTGGTTTTATCTTAAAAATAGACTCCGGGTCTCTTTTAAGAAATATAATTAAATCTGGTGTAGGTATAAAAAACTCGATTAAATTACATAATAAATGAGGTAGATTAAGATGTACCCTCTGATAGTAAAAGTCATAAAAGTAACGAGCAAATATTACCAATTTATTTTTTCTATTAGCACTTCTAATCTTCAGACCGCCAAGAAAATAATCAAGACCATACCAAAGGCATAAAATTGATGAGGTAAGCTTACTGTTAGGCTCATGTTTCATACCTGCTAGATATTCTCCATCTTCATGAGCACGTTTATTAGTATGTTTTAGACCAACTATTTTTTTTAAAAACTTTTTAATATCTCCAAAAGTAGGTAATATCCCAAAATTAGTAGCTATATGCTCTTTAACTAAAAAACTACTATTTACTTCTGATACAACACCTTCAGCAATTGAAGTTTTACCGCACCCGTCAGGGCCAATTATTACAACTAACATTACACACCAAAATTAAAAATTTATTTGTTGTTAAATTCTTTTTCTTTATCAATATAAGCAGACAAAAAAGCTAAGTAAATTGATACAGTTGATAGGTACAACGTGTCATCAAAGAAGCTTAATAGAAAAACAACCGAGAGTAGCCTCTTAGTATAAAGAATATGACGGCCTTGATACAGGAAAATAAAAAATAAAAACAGGTAATTTGCAACCCCCAACATCCCATATTTAATTATAGAGAATAGAAATGTATTTTCTGTAACCCATGAAAAAGAAGAAGGAAAAGTAGATCCAAACCCAAAGACTGGCGATTCATTAAAATAAGTAGATGTATCCACATACCTCTTTAATCGCCCGCCTATTGACGCATCATCACTATCGAAAATAGAAGTAAACCTTTGAAAGACAATATCACCAAGAGAACTATTCATACTTAAATAAAAAACCAACAACAGTATTATTATAAATAAAATGCATATTTTAGTATGAGTTTTTATTGGTGTCAGAATAAGTGCAACGTATATAAACAAAAGCATTGCACTACGAGATAATGACAAAGTAACCAAAGAAAACAGACATATTGTTAAACCAGTTAATTGCATTTTTTCAAATATATTTAACTCTGAAACTAATCGTACTTTTATATTATAATAAAAAAAAGTAAGTGCAGCTATAAGCACTACCGATGTAGCCCAAACATTAACTAATCCCCCATCTGTAGATGCTCCTAACCTCATCCCATTCGATATACGATTACCACTTGAAAACTCCATAGTTCCAATATTTTGCAAGTGTATAAATATTACAATAGGAGTTAACAACAGCATTGATATTGAATAATACTTTGTAAAAAGTTTAGATATATCAATGGGAGTTGAAGTGTTTAACAGCAAGTAGGAAATTAAAAAAAGCAGAAAATTAAATATTACATTTGGAAGGTTTGATACATTCCCACCTTCAATTATATTCCCTATCGACTCAAGTAAGAACAACACTAGGAAATAGAGGGATACCCAAGTTAAACATGATGAATTAATTAATTTCTGCCTCCTAGAATACTTTATGAGCATAAATACTATGAAAGGAATGCTTATAACAAATGCTAATTTTTGGAGTGATATATTAAATGTAATTGAAGATAAAGGCGCTACAGCAAAAAAAGAAAGCCCATATATGAATGGGAATAATGTATTTGATGGTGATTTATTCGAAAAGAGTAGAACATAAAAAGATACTCCCCAAAAAAAAACTATGAATAACATATCAAGCATTTTTTATACTTTGCATTTCGCTGTCAGATTTTACGATACAATTTCTAGGTACATTTTTCCTAATACAATTTAATGCGCCAATAACTGAACCAGCACCAATAGTAACTCCTTTCGTAATAACTGAGTGGGATCCAATCCATACGTCACTTTCGATTTCAATCGAATTAGTTACGAATCTATTTTTCCTATCTTCCTTCAAAATAGTATGATCGTGATCGTAAAATAAAACATATTCTCCTAAGAGAGTATTATTACCTAATATAATGTTTTTTTGGCAATTTATCTTACATCCATTATTTATAAAGACACCGTCACCGATTATAACCGATGCATTTTCTGCTAGATTGAAAAACACATCATTTCTAATAGAGAAGTTATTTTCTATTTTGATAAAAGCACCTCTTTTCAATGAAAGTTGAGAGTTTTTACCTATATAAATATTACGCCAATTAGGAAAGCTGAACCTACCACGGTATATCAACTTGTAATACATAATTCTTAAAATTGACCTGATACGCTCTATCTTACTAAGCAACATAATATAACCTCATAAAACAACAACAACTTACTCTATGACTTTAAACACAACACGTTTTAGTGATAAGAAAAACACTAACGCAATTATGGAATATTGAAGGACGGCATATATGCCACTAACTTTAAAATAAATACTCAAAAATGTGACAGAAATGAATATTGAAGGTAATAAGTATATTTTAAGCCATTGAACGGAGTTTATCGCCACTATTTTATTTTGAACAATACAAACATTAATAAAAAGAGCAAACATGTACGTCACAACAAGAACTAAAGCAACAGATTCGAGATCGTAATTCAATGAAAAATATAGTGAAAGAAATAAAATCATTGATAGCGACAAATTAAATATAAAATTTAACTTTGACATACCTTTAGCTATAACATTAATTCCATTTAAGCTGACCAAGGCTTTAATAAAACACATGACAGCTAAAACAGAAAAAATCTTTTCATTTATAATATATTCAGGTCTTGAGATTAAACTTAAAATTGTTTCGGAAAATATACTAATCAATATATACACACAAGTTAATAAAGGTATAAAAAAATACAGAAACTCTGTGTTTCTTTGCGAAAATAAAGCGGTATCATTCTTAACTTTTGATAACAGAGGCAATGTTACTTTAACTGCTAATGGATTAATGATCTGATATGGCTTGACACAGATTTGTTTAAACAAGGCATAAACACCTAGTTTTTCCATCCCTAAAAATTTTCCAATCATAATAACATCAAGTTGATTATTTAGAGAGCTGGTTAACGTGTCAGCCAAATAAAATAAACAAAAACGAACTTCCTCTTGTACACTTTGAAAACTAAACTTTAAAAGTATATTAGGCCGACTTGTTTTTTTATATAAATATAAAGATAACGTAAACAATGTTGAAAACACGCTAGCAATTATTATGGCCCACGCACCCGATTCGTAAATAAAAATAAAAAAAGAGAATACACATAAATTTAACGTTTTTGATATTATTTCTACTTTTGCAATATACTCGTAGAATAAATCTTTCTGGACGAAAGCTTGAAAAACACGTCCTAAAGGCATAAAAAAAATATTTAAAGCAAGGAATTGTAGCATTAAATCAAGTTTAATTTCCCCTAAAAAACTTGCAATAGGAGTAGAGAAGACGTAAACAAGGGAGGCTAACAAAGTGCATAACATTAAATTAAGTAAGAAAAAGGTGGATGTTTTTTCTTCATCCCAATTGTCGAAATGGATAACCGCATTAGCAACTCCCATCTCCGCATATACCTGTATCAGAAACACAAATGACATAGCAGCAGCACCTAACCCCAATTCATATGGGCTTAGATTTTTAGACATTATTAATAGTTGCAATATTTGGATTAAGGCTCCAATTGCTGCACTACCACCTAACCATTTCACACTTTTAGAAAAAATTGTTTTCATAATACACTGGTCATAAAGTATTTCATTTCGTTAACTGAAAATGGATTCTTTTAAGTAACCAAATTGTGAATGATTTAAAGTTAATAAAGCTTGAAAGTTTTCTTGAAAGATAAAACTTACCTCTGCACTTATCCTCATTAATAAACCTCAATAGGTTAGTTAACTGTTCAATTGAAAAATAATTTGTTTGTTCTAAAATAGTGTTAGAAAGCGCTTGATCACTTTCAACGATATTATCTATGAGTGGATAATATTTTTCTCTAACTGAACCATATGTTAGTAATTCTTTTGCCACAACTGAATAAACATAATGGCTATTCGAAATAACATTTATATTATTATACTGTTTTTTATTAGATAGAACTTCTTTTGCGTTAAGGTAGGGAACCCATTTTTTATTTAACTGTTCAAAGAAATCAATTTGTAATGACTCTGTGGCATCGCGTTCAATTATTATTCCAAAGAAAGAATAACCATAAATCTTTTTAGTCACCCTCCAATCACTATTAGATAATAAATTATCTAAAACAATTAAGGCATTTTCAGCGCTATCAACAAGTAAATCAACGTCGTTCCCTGCATCATCCGGTAATTTTTCATAGTTACGTAATACCAAATAATCAACATCAAATTTAGTTAAATCATCAAATAAATCAATTATGAATTCACTGTAACTAGCCATTGAGATTAAACTCCGACAGCATTTTTGCTCCCCAATCGAAGCTTAACTCATTAACTCTAACGGACATAAGTGCTTGTTTAAGATCCAACTCATTGCCTTCTATATTGTGTCTAATACTTTCAGAAAATTGGAATGCGTCTTGTTGAACTAAAGGAAACGAGTCACCTAAAAGGAACTTATGTGCATCAATATCAGTTGCCACCATATTTATCTTATTATACATAGCTTCGAGTACCACGTTAGGACAATCATCGTAGTGAGTAGGTATAAGTATCAAATCGAATAGTGTCATAAATGAACTAGCATTATCTACCCTACCAACAAAAGTTGTAATATTACTCAATCCTTCATCCTGAAACTTTGACTTTATAAGCTCTCGATCAATACCATCACCAATTATATATATATGGATATTTAAATCTCGAATAAGTGAAATAGAGTCGATTAACAAGTCGAACCCCTTTATTTTGTAAAAAAGATTTGAGATCACACCTAAGTTATAAGTATCTGAATTTTTATAAAACCACATTGGCGTTTCAGTACTATCCAATTTAACCCAAGATGTATTAACATTATTTGGAACTATTGATATAGACATTGATAAAGAAGGGTTTAATTTAATCAACCTTTCCTTGTGGTATTTAGTTTGTACAATAGATTTAGTTATTTTAGGTAGACAAAAATTATATATAAACTCGATTAACTTTATACGTAATCTATATTTAATTTTGGTAAAAACATTACGAGATCTTTTCAATTCAATATATGATTTTATAATAAGATCTGATCTTTGCAGAAAGTATATATCCACTTTCAGAGTCAATATTTTATTCAACATCACTGCTGCAAGTAGATCAAACTCATTTAAAGTTATATAGATACTATTATTAAATTTCTTTCGATATTTAATAATATTTATAAATGAATAGAAGAAAGCACCTAAAAATGGTATGGATTTCAGAAAACAAAACTCTAATTTCAAATAGTTTAATCCTGAAATCATTGACACATCTCGTTGACTGGGTCCTATCCAATGTACGCAAAGTTCCTTGGACAACAGGTTTTTAATTAACTCTTTATGCCTAGTGTGGCCGCCATGTTTAAAAGCTGCATGTGCGAGGGTGACGATATTTTTTTTCAATGAATGGCCTTTATTAACAATAATTAGGTATACTTACGAATTACTTAATGTTGAATATTTATTAAAATCTAGCGAGTAAAAATAAATATTGCTCTAAGATAATATGCTAATAGAGCTTTGAAAGTGAAAATCACTCATCATACTTCCAGCTAAAATGTCTTGAATATTTGTTATAAATAATAAATATTATAACAAATACAGCTAATTCTATCCCCTCATGGACGAGTAAATACTCACCGAGTAAACCAATTGTAGACATTAAAAGTGCAAAAATAGAAATAGCAACTAGTGTTTGTTTTGATGACAAACCTGCGCGTTGCAATATATGGTGTAGGTGGTCACGATCAGGCTTAAAAGGTGATTTCCCCTTTTTTAAACGACGATAAACAATTGCAAGCATATCCATCAATGGTACAGCGCAAATCCATAATGCTGTAACAGGTCGAAATGATGTTTTATCCCCTTGTGTGCCCATAGTTAACAACCAAATAACACTTAAACCTATGAACATGCTGCCAGCATCACCCATAAAAATTTTCTTACATCTGTTACCCAAATTAAGATTAAAGATCAGATAAGGCATTGTTGCAGTAGCAAGGATCAATGGATAGCTTATATAATCATTTTCATTACTTAGGAGAAATAAAATGGCAATAGAAGAAAATGTATTAAGGCTTAAAATGCCAACTAACCCATCAATTCCATCAACCATGTTAAAAGCATTAATTACAACAATAATTGCTATATATGTAAATATAATTCCACCTGGCCCTAGAGTTACATCACCTAATCCAAATAAGTTACCCAGATTAGAAATATATCCTCCAACACCGTAAATCATCAAACTAGCAACAATAAGTTGTCCAATAATTCTTATACGTACTTTTAAATCGAACTTGTCATCTAATGCACCAATAAAAACCATCATGGCTGACGCAATTAAGTACATTCGTAGTTCTAAAGTATTAGGGAGCCATAGAACGCTTGCCATCAATACGGCAATAAATATAGAAATCCCACCGATAAGAGGGATGTGTCCGGCATGTAATTTTCTTTCGTTGGGTTTATCAACCAAACCCATTTCTATAGCTACGGGTTTAAAAAACTTTATTGCAATAAAAGCAAATATAAATGATGTAACTGCTGAGATTAACACTTCCATTATAATATCTTATTAGCTTTCGCTAATACTCCTTGCTCAACTTCACTCAGATTTTTATTTGTTGTGAAATAGCGGACCAAGACAAGCATTATAGATAACATACCACCCAGCACTGTTCCTAAAATGACAATCAATGCTCTTTTCGGTCCTGATTTTTTTTCAGGTACCTGAGCGGGGTCAATAGTTTTAAGCACATACTCAGCCGAAACCTTAGTTAACATCATATTTTTAGTCTGTTCTTCAATTAGTTGGTAAAAAACAGTTTCCATTGTACTTACTTCTGTTTTTTCAAGTTGCTTTGTCAAATAATCAATGGACGCTTGTGCCTCGTTCTCATCTTGCTCTCGCATAAAGTCGTTAACATCTGCGACTAACCACTGAAGCCATTTTTTTGCAATTTGTGGGGAGTAAAACTCAATATCAATAGTTATTAATGATGTTGTTTTATCTTGAGAAGCTGTAATTAACTTTAATAGTTCTTGATAAGCCTCCCAATGTGAAGGTATAACAGTTTTAGGATATGATACTTCCCTCACCCATTCTTTATTTATTACGTCATAAAGTTCATCATCAAAAATAAGTAAGTCATTTATTCTATCCCATCCATCACTTGCCATAAGTGGTAAAAGCAAATCATGTTTAACGATGAAACTTTCAAGAAAAGCACGTGATTTCATAATTTCTAGGGCTAGAGCGGTTTTATCAGTTCCACCTCCACCTAAACTAATACCGGCTAAACTTGCTAAACCACCGAACTGTCCTGCAAGTGCTCCCATACCACCCGCGGAATCGGATGAGGCAGGAGATAATAAAATTGACGCTTGGTAGATATCAGGTTTGGACAAAGCATAAAAGATCGATGATACAGCAAAAACAAATGATATAACGATAATGAGAAGCTTCCCAACCCATATAGCATGCCACAATTCGGACAGATCAATTTCATCGTCTGAGTTATTTTTCAAGGCTAGTTGCTGTAATGTTTGTTGGGTAGGTATTTGCGTTTCTGGAGAGAGAGAGGAGTCGTGCAATTTTTCATTGTTTGTTGCTGATTGACATTCAGATTTTTGCACCAGAGAACTTCCATCTTTGACTTTTAATACGTTTGTAGATATTAACATCTACGAAAACGGGGATTATACTTCAACATCTAACCAACTGCAAAGGCTAACACCATTTTAAATGTAACGAAAATATTAGTGACAGTTGGATTCTAATTTTACTTTCTATATATCACATAAATCGCATTAAAAATGATGTACTTTATTAATTCAAGCACAAAGAACCGTTAACTCTAATTGTAGAATTGAATTTCAACTAATTAAATTTTTTAGCCAGCTTAGATATTTCAGGCCAGTCATTGTTAATCAGAAATTGCTTCTCCTGTTTTGTCCACTTACTTATCTCTTTTGCAATGGTGGAAGCTTCTAGGTTAGTTTTAAATTTTTGCTGATGAACAAGTTTTACAGGCAGATTGATGCTATTATTTCTGAGGATATTTTTATATTTATCATATTTTGCCAACACAATAGCCAGTTCATCACAGCATCCAGTATGATAACTACCATCTATTGATTGTATTATATACACATAGACTAATGTATCCATGACAACACCCACCCATTAACATACCGTTTACATCTGAAATATTGTAGTTGAGTGTTAATACTTTGCCAGTTAAATTCAGAAAAACTTTAACAGACACTGTTGAGTTGTTCAGAAATTCAGGAGTAACCACTAAAATGTAGCCATAACACATTTTAGTCGGAGGGGTAAACGCTTATCATTATAATTAACTTACGTTAAGCTACAATGACAAGCATTATTAATTAACTATTGAACTATTCTATAGCCCACTAATAGCAGCAACGGCTACTGCGGTATTATACATAATCGTTGTCGCAGTTGTCCAAAGGGTTAAATTATTCATGTACTCTGAATCAAGCGGTACAACAATTGAATCTCCCGCTTTAATTGCAGAATTTCCAGCACCGGAAAACCAATTACTCCCTTCAACCATTTTAATACTACCGTTTGACGAAATAATATATATGCGTTCATCATCAGCGCGCTTCTTCAAACCACCACTTTGTGTAATATATTCTTCAACACTAATTGATGAGTCAAACATATGAGAACTGTTCACTTGCACTTGTCCCATTACATTAACTGAATTGTTTTTAGTAGGTATGTAGAGAATATCCCCGCCTTCTATTGCTACATCATAATCATTACTCGCTATAACTTCTGGCAGATTAATAACTAAACGACCTAAAGGCTCGACTTTAGACAAGTCGGCCAATAAAGATTGAATTTCACTATAAGAAGTCACGTTATCATTACTTGATAATGATTTTGTCACCATTTCGATACGTAAGTCAGCACTCACTTTGATTAAGTTTTGTTTCTCAAGTTGTTTTAACTTAATTCTTGAAAAAACAGAACCATTCGGATCGGCAAAAGAAGTTAATCCTCCTGCTTTATGAATAATGCTGGATAAGCTATCACCACGACGTACCGTGTACTTGCCGGGGAAAACCACTTCTCCACGCAGTTCAATAACATGATTTTCACTCCATGAAGGAATACGATGAACATTCAAGCGGTCTTTGCTTGCTAATAACACATTATCTTCATCGATATTTTTTAATGCATTAGCTAGGTGAATATTTTTAGATGTTTTTACCGCGCTGATACCATTCATCTCATTACGAGTGAGTTCTGCTCGAGATAAATACGCCGACTCTTTCACACCACCTGCTGCAATAACTAAGTCATTTATTCTTGCTGATTTTCCTAATGGGTAAATACCGGGAAACTTAACTTCACCATCAACTTCAACGAGTTGAATCGCATTTCCTGAACCCGCCTGTTGTCGTAACTTATTAACAATAGGAATAAGTAGGCGTTGGCGTGAGAATAATGCCATTTCACGAACTTCTACGACTTCTTCAATAGCTCCTCCACTGATTTCATCAATAGATTGTAATACCTTTTTAGTTTCGTCATCAACTACATGGTTTTGCTTGCCATACTTAGTCCAAAATTCTTTTTGTTTGTTATTTTTAATCGCCAAATTTCTTTCTTTAGCCAATAATTCCTCTTGGGTGTAGGCAAGTTCATCTAATATGAACTGTTCATCAGATAACCTGGTTTCACTAGAGAAGACTATCACTTTATCATTAGCACCTAACAATATATTTTTGGTTGAACTTTGATCTTCAAAAACATCAGCTAAATTAAATTGTAAAATTTCAATATTTCGAGCCGTGTCAATTTCTCTTACAACAATACCGTAATTAAGATCTGCATATGGCAATAAGTGAGAGTCGGCATTATAAATCAAATCAGATATCTGCAAACCTTGTTGCCACTGGTATTTTCCTGGACGTACAACGGCACCAATTAACGTAACTGATTGTTCATACATATCTGAACTTTTTAAAATACGAATGTAATCGCCGGATTTCACCTTTTTACGACTTTCAGATGCGTTGGATAAATCTACATTGATAATGCTACGTAAGTTACTCTTATTATATCGCTCAACCGTTGCAGACTTAGAAAAGGCTGATGGAAGTAAACCACCCGCCATTGATATTACTGAATCGAAGTTATCAGTTTTGCTTAATTCATAAATAGCCGGGCGACGAACTTCACCTGATACAGATACGCTAGGGCCTTGAGGCGGAACAAAGACTACATCACCAGATTGTAATAAAATATCGCTTGATGAGTCGCCTTCTATAAGTAAATCATATAAATCTACTGTTTGGATTAACTTGCCACGACGCTTAATTTGGATATTTCTTAAAGAACCAATATCACTGATACCACCTGCGGCAAAAATTGCGTGAGTCACTGATGAAAGTGAACTTAAAGTATAAGGTCCAGGTTTATAGGCATCACCGAGTACAAATATCCGCATTGAGCGTAGTTCAGCTAAACTAACGACGACATCAACACCAATAATCTTTTGTTTAATCTTACTTACAACAAAAGATTTTAATTCTGAAAAGGTTAACCCTGCGACACGAATTGGTCCTAAGTTAGGAAAAACCAATTGCCCTTCTCTATTTATCGTTAATTGCATTTCTCGGTTTTCTTTGCCAAAAACCTGAATTGACACTGAATCTCCCGTGCCTAAAATGTAACCTTCTGGAATGGCGATATCCATTACCGGAGAAAAAGTTGCAGGTTCATTTGCAAAGACATCTAAGCCAAAACGGGGTAATT
>Ga0209396_1002974_pt1 | contig 17397 bp, 11 predicted proteins | sample GOMGulsemesocosm_6_FD_184638 | JGI IMG/M metagenome (GOLD analysis project Ga0209396, IMG submission 184638) | Methane-oxidizing microbial communities from mesocosms in the Gulf of Mexico - GOM8C Gulf of Mexico (SPAdes) (version 2) | ecosystem: Environmental > Aquatic > Marine > Cold seeps...
GTGGTGCCAGCGGCGCAATACTGATATCAAAGGTTTTGTAAGCATCCTTTTCAACCAGAGCAGCCTGTTGCCCCGCCTGTTTTTGCTGTTCATACACATCGCGAGCGCGTTGTTTCTCAACAACCTCACCAATAACCGGTTTACCGTTTATCCAGTAAACAAACTCACCAATAACCGGTTTACCGTTTATCCAGTAAACAAACTCACCAACAGCAGCTTTATCTGGCACAGGGAAAGAATATATCGCTTCCAGAATTTGTGAGTGAGGGTTATGAAATACCTGTTCGACAGTGGTCGTGGCATAACCATCTTCGATAACAACATCCACATGATGCTGGCGAATTTGTAAATCGGGCAGTTGGCTATTAGCCGGTTTTAGTAGCCCGGCGGCGGCCACTGTGTTTGATAAAATAAGGGCAGCGGCTACCAAAGCGGCACCCAATAATTCTGAAAGTTTCATCGCAGTCTCATCCTTTTTTCAAATGAATAACGTGTTGCGAGAAAAAGTTTGCCAGTGAAAAGAGGGCGAGAAAAGGAGCTTGAAAGAAGTCGCACTCAGTGCGACACAGGGTAGTAAATAACGAAACCTTAGCTGGATATCACCTTGAATTAAAACCTAACTATTATATTAGAAAATCAATTTAACTATTTGTTATATAGCTATTTATAATAACAACATCTAGCTATCCTTCCTAAATTCTTCAAACAAATTATATTGCCATTGCCGCATAGCTAGCACGACAGTTGTGCCAAAACGTTGGTCAATCGGTAAGCTTTTATCCTCATGAGTCAGGCTATCAAAGTCATTCGCCAGGCGCTGAATTTTCTTTTGAAATTCGAGGTTATTGTTGTCGGACAACAGGCCATTTAGCACCACCAGTTTTTCATGCTCTTTATTGAATCGAGAACTGAAAAAATCCTGCTGCACCTTGTCGTGAAAGAACTTTTGAATCGGGCCATTCGGTAACCAATTAAAATTAGCGGCCACTTTAAGCTTAATTCGATTACCCGGCATCAACTCTATAATTTTGAGACGATCGAGCTGAGCCAGTTTTTGTATGAATTCCGTTTCTTTGATTTCATAGCGTTGAAGAATTTCGGAGTAGCTATAACCGTTGATGACACACACCGCAATTAAGAGTAGCAAGATATCTGCTGCAATCTCCTTTTCCTGAGCATCCATCAGCTGAGAAATATGCTGCTGATCCTGAGCCATCTTACCCACGAGTTCTGAGAGCTCTAGCTCCAGCATGTCACAGATCAGCTCAAGCCGTTGCAAGGTGAAGTTCTCCTCCGCAAACAAACGTTTCACCGATGCTTCACTCAGTTCCAATAGTTTCGCTACATCGGCATAAGTTTTACCATGGGCCTTTAATTGCTTTTTTAAGGTTTTAACAAGCGCGTGAGATTGAGCCACTGTTTAGGTCTCCAACAAAAAGGTATCGATATACAATACTTATAACAGTGTATTTCGCAACTAATCATTTAAAAGTTGCGGCAAACAAAGCTGCGGTTACAATCAACCCCATAACAAAACGGACTTGCTGAAGAATAAACATGATGAAACTGCATAAGATCACTGGCGCAATACCTTACCTGGCAATCGTCTTTCTCAATGCCTTTGTGGATCTGGGTCATAAGATCACCATTCAAAACACCATCTTTAAAGTCTACGATGGTGACACCCAAGTCATCCTAACCGCCATCGTCAATGGCTTGATCCTGCTGCCCTTTATTCTGCTGTTTAGCCCGGCCGGTTTTATTGCCGATAAATACCCTAAAAGCCGAGTTATACGAACTGCTGCCTGGGTAGCGGTTGGCCTCACGGCTGCAATCACCTTCTGTTATTACCAGGGCTGGTTTTGGTCAGCCTTTGCCATGACCTTCCTGTTAGCCATGCAGTCAGCTTTCTATTCACCCGCCAAATACGGTTACATCAAATCGATGTTTGGTAAGGATAATCTCGGTCAAGCCAACGGCCACGTACAGGCCACAACTATCTTTGCCATTTTATTTGGCACCTTTGCCTTTTCGATTTTATTCGAATCCTGGTTTCCTGCAGATTCAACGGATCCTGCCAGTATTTTAAAAGCAATTGCCCCCATTGGCTGGCTGCTGCTGATTAACAGCATTTTTGAACTAATGCTGACCTACCGCCTGCCACAGCTTGAAGCGATGGACACGCAAGCCAAGTTCAACTGGAACGATTACGTAAAAGGTCGTTTAGCCTCCAAAAATTTGAAATCTGTGATTAACCGAGATGTTATCCGTCTGTCGATTATTGGCTTAGCCGTATTCTGGTCGGTAGGACAAGTGATGCTGGCCGCCTTCCCCGCCTTTGCCAAGGAAACCCTAGGCGTCACCAACACCATCATGATTCAGGGCATTCTGGCAGCCAGTGGTGTCGGTATCGCCATTGGTTCACTACTGGCAGCTCGCTGGTCACGTCATCATATCGAAACAGGCCTAATACCCGTGGGCGCCATCGGTATCTGTATTGGTTTGTTTATGGTGCCGCACCTGGAAACCACAGCCAGTCATGCCGTCAATTATCTATTTATCGGCATCATGGGCGGTTTATTCATTGTGCCGCTGAATTCTCTGATTCAGTTTTATGCCCGCGAGCATGAACTGGGCAATGTGCTGGCGGCCAACAATCTGTTCCAGAACCTCAGTATGATGACATTTTTAGTGGCGACGGCTGCCTTTGCTTTGCTAGGTCTGAGCAGCAAAAATCTGTTAATTGCCACCAGCTTTATTGCCCTGATTGGTACCGCCTATACCGTCTACAAATTGCCTCAAAGCCTGGTGCGCTTTGTACTGGGTATGGTGGTATCACGCTTTTACCGGGTGAATGTTCAAAACCTCAAGAACATGCCAGAACAGGGCGGCGTACTACTGCTGGGCAACCACATCAGCTGGGTAGATTGGGCCATTGTCCAAATTGCCTGCCCACGTCCCATTCGTTTTGTAATGATTAAAAACATCTACGAACGCTGGTACCTGAAGTGGTTTTTCCAAATGTTCGGCATTATTCCCATTGAAGCTGGAGCCAGCAGCCGAAAATCGCTCGAGAAAGTCGCAGGTCTATTAAACAAGGGCGAAGTGGTATGCCTATTCCCTGAAGGCAGCATCAGCCGTACAGGCCATTTAGCGGAGTTCCGACGCGGCTATGAGAAAACCTGCGAGCAAGCTAATGATGATGTCGTTATCCTGCCTTTCTACCTACGCGGGTTATGGGGCTCTCAGTTCTCCCGATCATCGACAAAGTTGAAAAACAATCGCAGCACTGGTTTGTCTCGTGACATCATCGTTGCCTTTGGTGAGCCTCTCAACAAAAACACAACGGCGGATGTTTTAAAGAGCCGCGTGTTCGATCTTTCTATTACATCCTGGCAGGAATATTCAGAAACCTTGCCTACTCTGCCTCACGCCTGGATTGATAGTGTAAAGGGCATGGGTAATGACATGAGCATTGCTGACACGATGAGCGACCCGCTGTCGGCTAATCAGGCGCTCACGGCCAGCATTGCCTTCTCAAAACGCATTCGCAAATTAAGCCCTGAACAGAATATTGGCTTGCTGTTGCCTACAAGCGCGGCGGGCGTTCTAACCAATATGGCAACGCTGCTATGCGGAAAAACGGTGGTTAACCTGAACTTTACAGCTAGTCAGGAAAGTCTTGCGGCAGCCGTAAAAGACGCTGAAATCAAAACCGTTTATACCTCCAAGCGCTTCCTCAAAAAACTAAACAAAAAAGGCATCGATCTTTCATTGCTGCTAGCCCAGGTCAGAGTCATTTATATGGAAGAGCTTAAGGAAGGCATCAGTAAAGCTGAAATGCTGCGCACTTGGCTGACTGTTAAACTATTACCGGCCAGCTGGCTGCAGCGCCTGTACTGCGAGGCGCACGATGCAGATCAAACAGCCGCTATTTTGTTCTCCAGTGGCAGTGAAGGCGCGCCCAAGGGCGTCATGCTCAGCCACCGTAATATCATGGCCAACCTTAAGCAGGTTTCTGACGTACTGAATACAGAAGAGCGCGATGTCGTAATGGCGTCACTGCCGTTATTCCACGCCTTTGGTCTGACTGTCACACAATTTATGCCATTGATAGAAGGCTTACCGCTGGTCTGTCACGCGGACCCAACCGATGCCCTGAACACCGCAAAAGCTATTGCCAAATACAATGTCACCATGCTGTGCGGCACCTCGACCTTTTTCCGCCTGTATACCAAAAACAGTAAAATCCATCCGTTAATGTTAAGCAGTTTACGCTTGGTGGTAGCCGGTGCTGAAAAGCTTAACCCCGATGTGCGAGATGCCTTTAAACTTAAATTCAACAAGGACATTCTAGAAGGTTACGGCGCCACTGAGACCACACCTGTTGCAGGTGTTAACCTGCCAGACGCATTGGACTACAGCGATTGGAAGGTTCAGACCGGCAACAAAATTGGCACCATTGGCATGCCGCTGCCCGGCTCTAATTTCAAAATTGTTGATCCTGACAGCTTTGAAGAATTAGCCACTGGCGAAGCTGGCATGATTTTGATTGGTGGTGCTCAAGTAATGAAGGGCTATCTCAACAACCCCGCCAAAACTGCCGAGGTGATCAAGGAAATTAACGGCCAACGTTGGTACGTCACGGGCGACAAGGGGCACCTTGATGCCGATGGCTTCCTAACCATCGTCGACCGTTATTCACGTTTTGCCAAGCTGGGCGGTGAAATGATCAGCCTCAGCGCAGTAGAAGACAGTGTACGACAAGCGCTGCATGACAGCGAAACAGAACTGGTTGCCGTTAACCTGCCCGACACAAAAAAAGGTGAAAAAATTGTGCTGCTGTCAGCCTCTCCTATCGAAGCTAATGAGGTACGTCAGGCCATGATAGTACATGGTTGTAATCCGTTGATGATACCCACTGAATATCATCACATCGACGAGATACCAAAACTGGGGGCTGGTAAAACGGATTTCAAAAAAACCAAGACATTAGCATTGGAACTCTTTGCTCAAGCCAACTAAGTCGATAAATATAATGAAAAAACACCTACTTGCCCTACTGCTGTTATCGTCCTCGGCACATGCTTTGGCCGATGACTGCGTTATCCTGCTGCACGGTCTGGCTCGCACCGCGTCCTCAATGGAGAAACTACAGGGAAAATTGGAACAAGCCGACTATCTGGTTGTAAATGTGGATTACGATTCCCGTAAGCACCCCATAGCTACATTGGCTGATATGGCCATTGATGAAGGTCTGCAAGAGTGTCGTTACAAGAATGTAAAACGCATTAATTTTGTAACCCATTCACTGGGTGGCATTTTGGTTCGCCAATACCTAAATAACAAAAATATCCCCGAGCTACGTCGCGTCGTTATGTTGGGGCCGCCAAATCAAGGCAGTGAAGTGGTGGATTCATTGCGAGATGTTCCCGGCTTTGAAGCCCTTAACGGACCCGCTGGTATGCAGCTGGGCACGTCCAGCACGGACATTCCAAAACAACTTGGCCCGGTTGGTTTTGAACTGGGTGTTATTGCCGGTACGCAAAGCATCAATCTGATTTTATCCACCTATTTACCCGGTATCGATGATGGCAAGGTGACTTTTAAGAGTGCTCAAGTTGAAGGAATGAAAGACTTTATCGCCCTGCCCGTCACTCATCCGATGATGATGAAAAACGCCAACGTTATTGCTCAAACATTGCACTTTTTTACGTCATGGTGAATTTTTGCATCATTCAACAACAGACTAAAATCATTAGAATCTTCAATTAATCCACATAAGCAGACAAAAAAATCCGGCCAAAGCCGGATTTTTTTTCTTACACTGCACATACATCTGTTTCAGCAACAACCGCAATGTCCGAGTGTTATCCCCGAACATTAGAAGTTATCGATCGACATCAAGTTTATGCTGTTTTAGCGGTTACTTTTGCAGATTCTGCGTGAGGCTCAACGTCTGACTCAATGCCCCAGTAAACCACATCCAGACCTTTCGCCTGATCTTCATCAGACACTTTCAAGCCAGTAGTAGCTTTCAGGATTGGAACCAGAACCAAAGCAGTCACGATACCCATACCCAGACAGACTGCGATACCGGCCAGTTGCATACCCAGGCTGATTTCACCGTGCTGGAATGCATAAGCGCCTTCCATTCCCATGTAACCACCGCGTGGCGTGCCAGCATGCAGCAGACCAACCATAATCAGACCGTAGGCACCTACACCACCCATCAACGGAAGCAGTTTGTGCTCGTCGATATGCAGCTTTTGAGTAATCTCGTAAACCGCAAAGGCAACGAAAGGCGCGCCACAGGCAACCAGGAACATTTGCCATGGAACGTATACATCGAAACCAGACGCACCGGCAACATAACCTGCCAATGGACCTAGCAACAGGTAGCTATACTTACGTTTCGCGTAAGCAATCATAGCACCAGTGATCGCTCCACCAGCCCATGCAGCAGCATAGTTGTTGAATGCAATACCAACGCTTGTTTCAGCCATTGTTACACTCACGGCCAGCGCTTCAGGATCGAAGAAGAACAGGCAGGACAGGATAACCAGTGGCAAACCAGCAAAAATAATCATGATGCCAGTCGTTGCTAGACCAAGGTTTGGTACCAAGTACTCAGAAACACCAGGGTGAGGCGTGAACATACCAGGACGCTGGCCCAGTACTTTAGCAAATACTACAGCCATACCGGCGGGGAACAGGTATACAAAACCAACACCGAAGAAGTCGTGGAAACCAGCATTTGTCAGCGGACCGACAGAACCCCAAGTCCACCAACTCAGTACTGAGGAAACCAGAGTCGCTACCACACAAGTAACGTAGTAAGCAGAGGCTTTCATACGCTCAGATACCGCATAGTGCAGCAGGATATTCACGATACCGGCAAATACAGCCAGGAAGAAAATAAAGATCTGGAAGTTGTTCAGACCAGGGAAAACAGCTGGATCAACGTGTTGTGCCAGCGCGTTCGCCATGTCACCACCAGCCCACAGTGCTTTAACAGAGTCCATAAAAGCAACGGAAGCAGGATAGTCAGGGCCCTGGTACATGATGTAGTACTGTGAAGCCCAGATGGCAAAGCCAATCAGGAAGTAAACGGCAGCGCCGATAAAGAAACCAACCATCTTTTCGATGGTGGCGTTAAATACGTTACGACGACGAACACCGCCCGCATCAACCATGATAAGACCAACTACGACAAAAATCGCACCGACCGTACCAGAGGCATATAGAAGATTTTGCAAAAGTTGGCCATTAGTGACCTGCTCTGCGAATACAGCTACTTCAGACATAAATAAACCCAGAAATTAATAATAATTATTTTAATATTTGAATGCGGCTGGTATTTCCCCCCTGCCACAAGGCGCGGAAATTTATTATCGATACGAGAGCTTGTCAAGACGATTATAGGTAGGCGAAACAATACCCCCCTACAACTTAAGGGGTATTTCATGCGTTTTCTCATACCAACAACGTGATAGCAACAAGCTGCCTGACTTAGTATGGCACTCTAACTTATTGAACTTTAAAGGGATAACTTGGAGGGTTAAAAAATAAAATTACCGCAGTGAGTGCGGTGCGTAACCATATTGGAGCGGATACCAATCATGAATAAAAAGTTTTCGTTAGACAAAAAAAATCCGGCAAAAGCCGGATTTTTTATCTTACTGAGGAACATCCGCGATTAGCTTGTAAGAGCCGATCCCTGCTCAAACTTTATGAAATCGCGGATGAAACTGCCGCTCTTTAGAGGATTAAGCAGCTTTTTGAGTTGGCTCAGCGTGAGGCTCAACATCTGGTTGAATACCCCAGTAAACCTCATCCAGACCTTTCGCCTGATCTTCATCAGACACTTTCAGGCCAGTAGTCACTTTCAGGATAGGTACCAGGATAGCAGCAGTCAGGATACCAGCCCCCAGAGATACAACTACACCAACGATCTGCATCATGATGCTGATCTCGCCGCCTTGGAAGGCATAAGTACCTTCTTCAAAGCCCAGATAACCGCCACGTGGAGTACCAGAGTACAGGACACCAACCATGATGAAGCCGTAAGTAGCAACACCACCGAACAGAGGAATCAGTTTGTGTTCGTCAATGTGCAGCTTTTGAGTCAGTTCGTATACAAAGTAAGCAACGAATGGCGCAGCAGAAGCAACCAGGAACATAACCCATGGCGTGTAGACGTCGAAGCCTGGCGCACCAGAAACGTAACCAGCCAGAGGGCCAAGCAACAGGTAGCTGTACTTACGAGTTTTGTAAGCAATTGCAGCACCAGTCAACGCACCACCAGCCCAAGAAACTGCGTAGTTGTTGAAGGCCAGACCAACACTTGTGTCAGCCATTGTCACACTCACTGCCAGTGCTTCTGGATCGAAGAAGAATAGGCAAGACAGGATAACCATTGGCAGGCCAGCAAAAATGATCATGATGCCAGTCGTTGCCAGACCCAAGTTAGGAACTGTGTATGCAGCTACATCTTGGTGAGGCTCAAACATACCAGGACGAGCGCCCAATACTTTCGCGAACACCAGAGCCATACCAGCTGGGAACAGGTAAACGAAGCTCGCACCAAAGAAGTCATGGAAGCCTAGAACTGTCAGAGTACCAACAGAGCCCCAAGTCATGTAGCTCAGCCCAGATGAAACAAGCGCTGCTACAGCACATGTAACGTAGTAAGCAGAAGCTTTCATACGCTCAGAAACTGCGAAGTGCAACAGGACGTTCACGATACCTGCGAATACAGCCAGGAAGAAGATGAAGATCTGGAAGTTGTTCAGACCAGGGAATGCAGCAGGATCAACATGTTGAGCCTTAGCATTAACCATATCACCACCAACCCACAGCGCTTTAACGGAATCCATGAAAGCAACTGATGCTGGATAGTCTGGACCTTCGTACATGACGTAGTACTGAGCAGCCCAGAGAGAGAAACCAATCAGAAAGTAAACAGTTACACCGATGAAAAAGCCAACCAGCTTTTCAATAGTAGCGTTAAAAACGTTACGACGACGAATACCACCGGTGTCAACCAATAGTAGACCTACCACAACGAACAATGCTCCGACCGTACCGGAAGCATAAAGTAGATTCTGCAAAAGCTGGCCAGTGGTGACCTGCTCCGCAAAGATTGCAACTTCAGACATAAAAACAACCCATATAATAATTATTAGTAATATTTATTCGTCCTGAATTTTTGCTGCAAATGGTTTCCCCCTCCATTTCAGCAGTGCAGGAATTTATGCGTTAGTCGAAACTAAATCTATTGCCAAGAGTAATTACCTCGAAAGTAGTAGTTGCCATATACCCTTACGTTAAAGCTACGTTTTTATAAGTCATCTAACGGTATAAATCCGGCAATAAAACCCAATTAAAAACCGGTGCTCATCCCCCCTCAGCCACTTACTCCCGATTTTCGACACATAAAAAAGGGGCCATTTTGGCCCCTTTTTTATGTGTCGAAAACAAACCTATTTTTGTATTAACTTTTGCTTAAACCTGCATTTTTATCTGCACCGGGCTTATAAACCAACACATCTTCCATGATCAAATAAGGCAGATCACAAGCATAGAACATGTTTAGCGCATCGTAGGGAGAACACACAACAGCTTCACCACGACGGTTCAAGGAAGTATTAAGTGTTACACCATTGCCAGTGATTTTTTCCAACGCCTTGAGTAAAGCGTAATAACGCGGATGAACACTTTCCTTTACGACTTGCGCACGCGCGGTACCATCTTCGTGAACCACTTCAGGCACACGGGTTTTCCATTCTTCATTCACGTCAAAGGTAAAGGTCATAAATGGCGACGGGTGATCAGTCTTGAGCATTTGAGGTGCTACGGTATCAAGCATACTCGGACAGAAGGGACGCCAGCGCTCACGGAACTTAATCTGTTCGTTAATACGGTTGGCAACACCTTCCGCGCTTGGACAACCCAGAATACTACGACCACCCAAGGCGCGTGGCCCAAATTCCATTCGGCCCTGGAACCAGGCAACCGGATGACCTTCATCCATAATGGCTGCGATACGTTCAGGCACGTTGTCGATTATTTCGTAATCCACATCATCTGCGAACTGCTTACAAGCCAGAACCACTTCGTCATTGGTGTAGGATGGGCCGAGGTAAACGTGCTCCATTTCTTCGACTGGCACACCACGTTCTTCAGAAACAAACGACGCTGCACCAATTGCTGTACCAGAATCACCGGAAGCCGGTTGCACCCACAGCTCCTTAACGTAAGGCAAGGCAATGAGGCGCTGGTTTAATTTCACGTTCAGCGCACCACCACCGGAAAAGGTCAGCTTGCCGGTTTCCTTAAGAATATCGCCAAGGTAGTGATCCACAAGTTTCAGCACCACTTCTTCATAAAGTGCCTGAATGCTGGCGGCATAATCAATGTAAGGCTCATCAGCCACATCACCGATACGGCGTGGGCCAAGCCAATCGATCAACGCTTTACTGAAATAAAAGCCCTTCCCGTCTTCTTTATGGCGACGTACGCCAACGGTATTCACCAACTTGTTATTAACGGCGAAGTTCTTGCCGTCAAAATCAATGATGCGCGACAGGTCATGTTTGGTTGGATCACCGTAAGGTGCCATACCCATTACTTTGTATTCACCGTCGAGCATTTCAAAGCCCAGGTATTCGGTGATCGCACCGTAGAGACCGCCTAGAGAATCGGGGTCATAGAATTCTTTGATCTTATGAATCTTGCCATTCTCGCCGTAACCAAAGAAAGTCGTGGCGTATTCACCCTTGCCGTCTACACCCAGAATCGCAGTCTTTCCTTTAAAACCACTACAGTGGTAAGCACTACTGGCGTGGGCCAAGTGATGTTCAACGGGCTCAAAGGACGTCTTTTTAAAATCGATACCCAGCTGGTTACACAGCTCTTTGATGCGACCGGCATAACGACGATAACGGCGGTTACCGTTGAAAATCGCATCCAGTGCACGATCAGGCGCGTACCAATAACGTTTGGCAAAATGCCAGCGCGCTGGTGAAGTGATACTAATGGGTGCAAAAGGAACAGCAACCACGTCAATATCTTCAGGTTTGATGCCCGCCTGTTTCAAACAGAATTTAGCTGACTCGTAGGGCATTTTATTCTTGGCGTGTTTATCACGGATCAAACGCTCCTCTTCCACCGCGGCAACCAGTTTTCCATCAATATAAAGCGCCGCAGAGGGGTCGTGAGTTAGTGCACCGGACAAGCCCAGAATAATCATATAAAAACCTTCGTATTGTTCTTAATTCGTGATCAAAAATCAGCGCAAGTATATACGATTCAGGCCGCTATGCAGAACAGATTTCACGAATGGCGTTCTAATTGGTTAGCACTTGACCCGGATTATTGTTTTTCCGGGCAAACCTGCCAGAATGCCCAACAAACCAGAGCCGAGACCCGCCTAATGGCTGACGATAAATCATCTTGCTGCAGCAAGAAATCCCAATCAAGCAGTTGCAGCAGTGAAAAAAAAGTAGAACCCAGCTGTTGTAGCAGCAAAAAGCCGGTCGAGCCGAGTTCTTGTGGTTCTCAAAAATCTGCTGAGAAAAAGATTCAACCTAGTTGCTGTGACGATACCAAGAAGGTTGATTACCTGCTGTGGTCAACCTCAATCATTATTACCCTGCTCTACGGTCTGCACCTGCTATTGCCAGATGCGGTTGCTGCTATCCCCTACCTCAATACAGCTTCTCACTCTGTCTTCGAGCTAATAAATATCCTGTGGTGGGGTATTTTGCTGGGTATGTTGATGGTCGGTGTGCTCAGCCACATTCCACGCGAATTTGTCATTTCGCTGATGGGTAAAGGCGGAACAGTCACCGGACTGATACGCGCCACCCTAGCAGGCGTATTGCTGGATTTATGCAGCCACGGCATTCTCATGGTTGGCGCCAAACTTTATGAGCGAGGTGTCAGTGCTGGCCAAGTGATGGCATTTTTAATTGCCAGCCCCTGGAATTCCTTCTCTCTGACTATCATTTTGATAGCCCTGATTGGCTTTAAATGGACGCTGGCCTTCATTGCGCTTTCCATGTTGGTCGCGCTAATCACAGGCTTTATTTTTGATAAATTGGTAGCCAACCAACGCCTACCTTCCAATCCTAACCAATGTGATGTCCCAGAAAGCTTCCGCTTTTGGCCAGAAGCAAAAACACGGTTTAAAGCATTAAAAATGGATGGCGACTTTATAAAATCCATAGCCAACCACTCTATCAGTGACTCAAAGATGGTGCTGCGCTGGATCTTTCTAGGCGTATTATTAGCTGCGCTATTACGCACTTTTATCAGCCCAGATGCCTTCGAGGCCTACTTTGGGCCGACACTCATGGGGCTGGGGTTAACAGTATTAGTGGCAACCATTTTGGAAGTTTGTTCTGAAGGGTCAGCGCCCATTGCCGCTGACCTGATGACCCGAGCGGGATCACCCGGCAACAGTTTTGCCTTTTTGATGAGTGGCGTGGCGACCGATTACACAGAGGTAATGGTTATTAAACAAACCACTGCCTCCTGGAAAATCGCCCTTTTCTTACCGCTGATCAGCGTGCCACAGATTGTGGTGATTGCCTGGTTGATGAATCTAGCGAGTTAAGATCAACTGGTTTTAATCACATGTTCGCAGAGCACTCACCCTGTACTGATGGTTACTGATATGCCCTTTTAATGTTCGGTCTAGGTCAGACACGGATAATACAAGATATAGCTAGCAGCTTACTCATCGCGCAACGCTTCAATGGGGTCGCGTCGCGAAGCATTCAGTGCAGGTGCAATGCCTGCCAGCAGACCAATCACCGATGATAAAACCAGCGCGACCAATAAGTAGCCAACATTAAGCGCCAATGGCAAACCGGGAATAAACCATTGCAGAGAGATCACCAGTACCACAACCAACGACAAACCAGCCAAGCCGCCGATAGTCGCTAACACCACCGCTTCCCCTAGAAATAACAGCAAAATCCGCCCACGAGTACAGCCCAGGGCACACAATAAACCAATTTCTGAGGTTCGCTCACGCAGCGAAATTGTCATAATTGTCAGCACTCCGACACCGCCGATAAATAACGAAATACCACCCAATCCGGCAATGGCCAGCGTCAAAATACCGAGAATTTTATCCAGGCTGGCCAACATATCTTCCTGCGTAAACAGCGTAAAATCTTCACTACCGTGCAGGGCAAGTAAACGTTCACGAATTCGCCTGCTCATCTCCGTCGAGGTGGAGCGCTCATTAAACACCACATCAATTTCCATCAGACTTTCACGATTGAAAAGCTGCATGGCCAAATGGGTGGGTATATAAATCACATCATCCAGATCCAAACCCAGGAACTGCCCTTTGCTTTCCATCACACCAATGACTCGAAAGCGCATTTCCCCCACCCGTACCATCGCCCCCAGCGGGTTACGGTGACCGAACAATTCCTGCTTCATTTTATGTCCCAGCACCGCGTAAGCTCGTGGCGATTGCGGATCATCAGCCGGCAAAAAACGTCCCAGTGCCACTTTAAATTTCCAGGCCTTGGATGCTTCATGACCCACACCAAAAATTTCACTGTCTCGAGCTAGCTCATCGGCTTCAATACGACCGCTGCCCCCCATTATTGGCACCACCTGCTCAACATAGGGCAAATCACGCAAGCTCTCGGCATCTTCAATGGACAGTGGTTTAATAGATTTGAGCATGCCGGGAATGCCCTGAGTGCTAACCTTGCCCGGTGTCACGGCAATAATGCGGGTACCGAACTGGGTAAAGCTATCGAGCAGGTACAGGCGCAGCCCTTCACCAACGGACGTCAGCATTGCAACGGCTGCTATGCCGATAGCAATACCGGTAAGCGTTAACAGGCTGCGCCGGCGGTTACCCAGCAGCGCTTTTAAAACCCATGTCAGCCAATCCAACCAACTCATGCTGTCTCTCACTTTCTACGTCACTTACGCCGTCATTATCGACGTTACTTTCTCTGATACAGGGCATTAACGGGCAACAGCTGGCTGGCCCGTTTTGCAGGCCCCCAAGCAAAGCCAAGTCCGGCAACAAGGGCAATAAATAATGCACTAAAGATTGCCCAGGCAGGGGTATAAAACGGCACATCCGGAAACGCCAGCCGCGCCAGCGCAACAAGGCTGAGCCCCAGTGTCAGCCCTATCGCCGCCCCCAGGACTGTCGTCATCAGCGCTTCCACCAAAAATAACTGCTGGATATCAACGGCGCGCGCACCCAGCGCCCTCAACAGGCCAATTTCCTCGGTACGCTGACTAACGCTGATGAGGGTAATGTTCATAATCAGCACACCCGCCACCACCATACTGATGGCGGCGATCGCGGCAACGCCGAGTGTCATAGCGCCTAACACATCATCAAAGGTGGACAGCATGGCATCGGGGCTGATTACCGTCACATCCTCTTCGCCCTGATGCAGGTCTTTCATCAACGCCGTCACCCGAGCCTTGGCATCATCAATGTCGTAACCGGGACGAATTTTCATCATCACTCGAAACAGCCCCGGTGAATCAAACAGTCGTTGCGCTGCCACCACCGACATAACCAGACTGTCGCTCAAATCCATCCCGAAGGCATCACCGCGTCCCTGCAAAACACCCACCACCCGACAACGGTAATCCCCTGCCCGAATCCAACTGCCGATGACCCTATCACTGCCAAACAATTCAGTCTTCAAGGTCTGTCCAATCAAGCATTGATCCGATGCTCGCTGCACATCAATGACATCCAGATTTCGTCCCTGTGCCAATTGTAATTGGCGTACGGTTATCAAGGCATCGGTACTGCCCAGTACGGTAATATTGCGTGAGCGCTGTTTGAACGAAACCTCGGCACTGCCCATCACCAGCGGTGCGATATCACCAATCGCGGAGATACGGTGGCTAAGCTGCTCAACATCCTGCAGGGTAATATCACGCGCTGCAGTGCCGGTCAGGGGTGGCAAGCCGCCAGTGGTTTCCTTTTTGCCGGGCAACATGATCAACACGTCACTACCAAGAAAGGCAAATTCGCCCAGCACATAACGCCGCGCGCCCTCGCCCAGCGCCGTCAAAACAACAATGGAGGCGACGCCTAGCGCCATCGCCAGCAATATCATCACACTGCGAAAGCGATGCCTGATCAACACCTGCCAACTGAAATGGATAATATCGGCGTTTCTAATCATCTTAATCCGTTCCGTGAGTAGTACTGTCCTCAACAATTTGGCCATCCACCATTACTAAATGGCGCTGCGCACGAGCCCCCAGTTTGGCGTCATGGGTCACCATAAATAGCGTGATGCCTTCTTGATTCAGCTGCTCAAGCAAAAGCATCACTTCCTCACCGGAGTGACTATCGAGGTTACCGGTGGGCTCATCGGCCAACAAAATAGTAGGTTTACGTACGATGGCGCGGGCAATGGCAACACGCTGCCGTTCACCGCCGGACAGCTGTTTTGGCAAGTGCTCAGCGCGGTGGTCAATAGCCAACCGTTTCAGCACATCATCAGCAAGCTTGCGGCGCTCAGCGGCTTTCACGCCCGCCAACATCATTGGCATCTCGATATTCTCACGAGCATTCAGTCGTGGGATCAGGTGATAGGCCTGAAATACAAAACCAATGTATTGGCTGCGCAGTTCAGCGCGTTCAACTTCCGGCAGCGAAGCCGTTTCGGAGTCGGCCAGCCTATAGCTGCCACTGTCCGGCCGGTCCAGCAGCCCCAACATATTCAGCAGTGTTGATTTTCCCGAACCCGACGGCCCCATCACCGACAGGTATTCACCCTGCTGCACCTGAAGGTCGATATGATCCAGCGCATGTACGGCCTGATCACCCAGATAAAAGGTTTTGCAAACATCCTGCAGCTTAATCATGGATGGCTTCCGCTTCGACGCCTTCCTCTATACCTGCGGCATCCGGGCTGCGTACCACCAGCTCACCTTCAGCAAGCCCCTCAAGCACTTCAGTAAAGGTCCAATTACCAATACCGGTTGTTAAGGTGCGTAATTGCAACTGTGAACTGTCTTCATCCAGCACCCACACCTGATCACCCGGCAGGATAGCTTCGGTGGGAATCTGTAACACCTGCTGCTTACGTTGCAAAATCACGGTAATATCGGCGCTATAACCGACCAGCAACACCACATCGTCAGGGAGTTCGGTCAATTTCACCTCAACCTCTACGGTGCGCGCCTGCTTTTCAATATCCGTCACGAAGGGGGCGATTCTTACCACCTCTCCCGTTAACTCTCTGCCGCGAAAGGCGTCCAGCGTTACCAGCACCGGCAGGCCGAGTTTTACCTGACTGGCATCAATTTCATCAATGGGTGCAGTGACATACAGGCAGGAGTAATCAATTAAATCCACTGCTGGAGGTGTTGCAACACCCGGTGGTGAAGGTGTGACAAATTCACCCACTTCACCATTTATTTCCGCGATCACACCCTCAAAAGGTGCGCGTAACTGGGTACGTTCCAGTAAAGCTTCTTGCAAGGCCAGATTAGCCTTGGCTACGCCCTCATGGTCACGAGCCACTTCACACATCTGTTGCTGGGATTTAGCGGTGGTGACGGCATTATCAACCGCCTCTTCGGAGGCAAGCTTCCGTTCCAGCAGCGTTTTCTTGCGATCCGCCTCGCGGCGATTAAACTCCGCCATCAAACAGGCTTGTTTACGTTCGTGTTGACGGGCACGGATAGTTTTTTCTGCCTGGCCAATATTGGCAATCAGGTCATCATTCCACAACTCAAGCAGCAACTGCCCTTCGCTAACTTTATCGCCCTCTTTAACGAGTAATTGATCAACCACGCCGCCTGATGACATCGACAGCTTGGAGCGCCGGCAGGCTTTTATGGTACCGGCACGGGTGTTGGATACCGTCGCTTCGACGGCTCCTTTAACGACTGGCGCAACCCAAACCTGCGGTTTACTTTCATTTGCCTGGCGCCAGCTAAATACGCCAATCAACAAGACACCAATAACTGCAACAGCTATTACTTTTTTGTTCACTGGTTGCTCCTAAGGTTGCCTGTTAAGGCGCTTCTGAAACGTATCTGTTATCAGGCAATGCTCACAGCATCTGACAGGTAAACATCCTGAATAGCATTCAACAATTCGACCCCTTCAGCCATGGGTTTCTGGAACGCCTTGCGCCCGGAAATCAAGCCCATACCACCAGCACGTTTATTGATCACCGCTGTTCTTACCGCCTGATGTAAATCGTCATCACCAGACGCACCGCCGGAGTTAATCATGCCGACCCGCCCCATAAAGCAATTGGCCACCTGATAACGCACTAAATCGATGGGATGCTCAGAGCAAAGACCGTCGTACATGCCAGGATGAGTTTTGCCAAACTGGAGCGTCTTAAAGCCGCCGTTACACTG
>Ga0209396_1002978_pt1 | contig 17386 bp, 13 predicted proteins | sample GOMGulsemesocosm_6_FD_184638 | JGI IMG/M metagenome (GOLD analysis project Ga0209396, IMG submission 184638) | Methane-oxidizing microbial communities from mesocosms in the Gulf of Mexico - GOM8C Gulf of Mexico (SPAdes) (version 2) | ecosystem: Environmental > Aquatic > Marine > Cold seeps...
TGAACTGATGGTCTTGGCTGTTATCTTGTTGGTAACGGGAGGGGTCGAAAATACTGGCATGTTGTGGCTGTATCCGCTGCTGGCATTCAATATCTTTATTAACCGTTTTTGGTCCGCAGTCTTGTTGTATGCTGTATTTTTTGTGTTTAGCTGTTTGTTGCTCTTTACGCCATTGTCGAGCTTTTTACTAACTAGTTACTCGCTGGTTGAATCGATACGTTTTGAATTTAGCTTGTTAGCACTTTATTTGGTGTGTTTGGCAACGCTTAAATCAGAAGAGCGTGCTTATGAAAGCTTACTCCAAATGTATAATGACGACATACGACAACTCGCTTATTTTGATGCCTTAACAGAGCTACCCAATCGTCACAGCTTTATCCTTAATTTGACCGCCGCCATACAACAAGCCGAGCAAAGTAAACATAACCTCGCATTACTTTATATCGACTTAGATAACTTTAAACAGGTTAATGATATTTATGGTCATGAAGCTGGAGATCGTTTGTTATTGGCCTTTTCTCAGCAACTTAAGCAGGTTGTTCGGGCTACCGATATTGACAGTGAGCACGACATGCATGGCATTGCGCGCCTTGGCGGCGATGAATTTGTGGTGATGTTAGAAAATATAGAATCACCGACTATTGCTAATGTAGTCGCTCAACGCATTCTTAATATTTTCGAGCAAGGGGTTATTGTCGCAGGGGCTAATAAACCTGTGTGCGCTAGCATTGGTATTTCGGTGTACCCTCATGATGCTACTTTACCAGCGCAACTACTGCGTTATGCTGATCTTGCGGTGTATGAAGCTAAGAATAAAGGACGTAATCGACTGGAGTTTTATACCCAAGAATTAAGCTACGCGATCAAGCGACGTCAACATATTGAGAGTTGTTTAAAGCTAGCACTTGAGCAAGATCTTTTATCATTGGCGTACATGCCAATCTTTAAAAGTAGCAATCTGGAATTGGTTGCGGTTGAGGTACTAGTACGTTGCCAGCACTTAGCGCTGGACGGCATTGGTCCAGAAGAGTTTATTCCGGTGGCTGAAAAAAGTGACTTAATCAAAAAGATTGATTTGTGGGTGTTAGAGCACAGCTTGGTTAATATGGTCAAGCTGCAACAGGACACTCACTTTAACGGTCGATTTTCGATTAACATTTCTGGAATTGAGCTGTTGAGCGAATATTTTCCGAGTAAGGTTCAGTCGTTGTTAGCGAAATATCATGTTGCGCCATCATGCATAGAGCTTGAAATTACCGAAACTGCGTTAGTACACGATGATGGCCGTGGTATAGAGATGCTTAAGCAATTGCGGGAGCTAGGTGTATCGTTGGCTCTTGATGACTTTGGCACTGGATATACCGCGTTTAATCAGTTGGTGCATTATCCGGTTGATTGTTTAAAGATAGATCGTTCATTTGTTACCGATCTTAACTCTGAGCACCATGCCCGCAATAAAATGGTGGCCTTTATTCACCGTTTGGCGAATCTGTATCAGCTACGAGTAGTGGCCGAGGGGGTTGAAACAAAAAAACAACTGGAATACTTACAGCAAATTGAATGTGAGTTAGTGCAAGGCAGCTATTTGTCTGAGCCGCTGGCATTACAGCAACTTATTGAGCTGATTGGCCCTGGTCAGCATCATTTGCAGGGCTAACATCAGCGGTTTTAATGATACTGATTATAAGGTTCTTGTTATAGGCTCTGGTTATAAAACATTGATTATCGATTGCCTGACGCAAGATACAATGGTCCTGATGCATAACATGCGTGAATAGTTAGGTCTAATCACTAAGGAAATCGCTCGAGTTGGTTGCGGCACAGCAAAAGGAGTGTAGCTAATATTGTCATTACTAAAGCGTTCGATAGTCGATAACGCTGGCAACATCGTAATACCCATGCCGCTGGCCACCATATGACGCAGTGTTTCTAAGCTGGTGGCTTCAAAGCTGCTATCTTCGTCTGCTCCTGCGGCAAAACAATATTCCATCGTTTGGCCTTTAAGACAATGGCCATCTTCTAAGGTCAGAATTTTTTGCTGGTAAAGATCATCTAGTGTTAACGCCGCTTTGTTGGCGAGTGGGTGCTGGGTTGGCGTTGCTAGCAGTAACGGTTCCTCAAATAACTCGAAATTGTCGAATTTAGTCATACTGTCTAAATACGGTAATATCAAAACATCTAATTTCCCTTGATCGAGCTGTTCCAACAAATGGTCTGTTTGGCCCTCATGGAGAAAAAAGTTAATGTTGGGTAGCTCTTTATTGAGGGTTGCCATGATGTGGGGTAGCAAATAAGGCGCGAGAGTGGGAATTAAGCCCAGGTGTAAATCGCCCGCGAGCGGGTCGAGCAAAGCCTTGGCTGACAGTTCAAATTGCGCCGCCGCTTGCAAAACCTGCTTAGCTTCCAATACCAGTTGTGATCCTGCCTGGGTTAACATCACGTTATGACGATGACGCTCTACCAGCTGTAACCCTAACTGCTGCTCTAGCTTCATCAGCTGACCACTTAACGTCGGCTGGCTGACAAAACAGGCAGCCGCGGCTCGGCCAAAGTGTTTATGTTCGTTGATCGCTGTTAAGTATTGCAGATCGCGCAAGGTGGTTGCCATGTCGCTATTCCTATTTAATTACTGTGTTATACCAATCTAGTTAGCTCGAAGAAATTTCACGATTGGGCGTTGAAAAGTGAAGGTGTAGCAGGCACTTTCATCGTTTGAGCAGGGGCCTTGTTTAGCGCGCCATGAAATCAACTCTGAAACACTCTGTAAAAGGTCCTCGACGATGACGACTGTTACCATCGTCATCTGTGCAGCCCTCCCCATCGCCACGCCCGCAGTGTTCCCCCCGCAGTGTTTTGAGCGGGGATCTTGTTCAGCGTGCCGTTACAGCCCGGCTTTGGTGAATGCAGCGCTAACAATGGTTTGTGCTTCACTAATGATTAACGCAAGGTGTTGTTGATCGATAAAGCTTTCGGCATAAATTTTATAAATATTCTCAGTGCCAGATGGTCTAGCTGCGAACCAGCCATTTTCGGTAACGACTTTAATGCCGCCAATCGCCGCATTGTTGCCCGGTGCGTGGCTAAGAATTTGTAAAATCGGCTCATTGGCTAATGTTTTACTGTCAATGGCTGCGCTATTTAACGCAGATAGCGCTTTTTTCTGCGCTAAACTCGCTGGAGCATCAACTCGGCCGTAACAAGGTTCGCCCAGTTCTTTGACTAATTCAAGGTAGTGCTGATGTGGATCTTTACCGGTGACCGCGATAATTTCAGCCGCCAATAGCGCCATAATAAAACCGTCTTTGTCGGTGGTCCAGCAGCTACCGTCACGAGCAAGAAAAGCGGCACCTGCGCTCTCTTCACCGCCAAATGCATAACTAGAATCATGCAAGCCATCGACAAACCATTTAAACCCTACGGGCACTTCAGACAGCGGTCGCTGCAGGTGAGCAGCGACGCGGTCGATTAACGAACTCGAGACCAAGGTTTTACCAATTTTAGCCTGCGCTGGCCATTGACGATGAGTCATTAGATAATTTATCGCAACTGCGAGGTAATGATTTGGATTCATTAAACCGCCTGATGGCGTCACAATGCCGTGGCGATCAAAATCAGGATCGTTGCCAACTGAAATGTCATATTGATCTTTCATGGCAATTAGCCCAGCCATGGCATAAGGCGATGAGCAGTCCATGCGGATCTTGCCATCTTTGTCTAGTGGCATAAACGCAAAACTGGCGTCGACCACCTGATTAACCACAGTAAGGTCGAGTTGGTATTTCTCGGCAATGGCAGGCCAGTAATCAATGCCCGAGCCGCCCAATGGGTCAACGCCAATTTTAATGCCTGCTTTAGCGATGGCGGCCATATCAACCACTTGATCGAGTTGGTTAACATAATGCTCGATAAAATCTTGTTTGCTTAATAATTCCGAGGCCATTGCTTGCTCAAGAGAAACACGTTTTACCTCAACTAAGTTGTTGGCAATAATGTCGTTAGCACGTTGCTCTATTTGTTGGGTTAACTCACTTTGAGCTGGGCCACCATGTGGCGGATTATATTTAATGCCACCGTCACTTGGTGGATTATGTGATGGCGTAATGATTAGGCCGTCAGCTTGTTGAGTCTCAGCGTTGTTATGACTGATGATCAAACGTGAAATAACTGGCGTTGGGGTAAAACCTAAGTCTTGTTGAATGATAACAGGTACGTTATTGGCAATTAACACACAGATTGCGCTGGCAAAAGCTGGCTCAGAGAGCGCGTGAGTATCTTTGCCTAAATACAACGGGCCGTCAATGCCTTGCTGCTGACGTAATTCAGCAATCGCCTGACAAATACCATCGATGTGATGTTGATTGAAACTCGTTTGGTTGGCATTACCACGATGACCTGAGGTGCCAAAGCTAACCCGCTGTTCATTAATAGAAACGTTTGGCGTTTTAGTATAATAATCACTTACTAGGCGGGCAATATTAATTCTGTCTTGTGGCCTAGCTAGCTTTCCTGCATGGTGATGAATGCTCATTATTTTCCCTTACGTTATCTTTCATATTGACTGCTGCGCTAAATTATACGGTGTCGACAAAATTTATCATTGTAAATTTTATCTATTGTTGGGTTATATACATAGTTCTGTGGTTGGATCAAAGGCTGTGTAGCGTTAGCTTGGCAGTTATTTGAATTTTATATGTTTTATATTATTGTAGTAAAATAGCTTTACGTCATAATTGTGTCATAAAGTTTGTCAATAATAGTGACTTTAATGATGACTAACATTGAGTAAGTAAATATGAGTGCCAAGATTTTAATCGTAGAAGATGAAGCGGCTATTCGTGAGATGTTAAGCTTTGTGCTCGACCAGCACGGATTTGATGTGGTTGAAGCCGAGGATTATAGCAGTGCGATGAGCCAGCTAGTAGAACCTTATCCTGATCTCATATTACTTGACTGGATGTTTCCGGGCGGTGGCGGCATTACTTTTGCCAAAGAAGTGCGCCGAGAACCTTTTACTAAAGCTATTCCAATTATTATGCTGACCGCCCGAGGCGAAGAAGAAGACAAGTTGCGCGGACTCGATGTTGGCGCCGACGATTATGTGACCAAGCCATTTTCACCCAAAGAATTAATGGCGCGAATTAAAGCAGTCTTGCGACGCAGCAAGCCGACAGCGCTAGAAGAAGTTATTGATGCACAAGGCTTGGCACTTGATCCTGTGAGTCATCGGGTTACTTTAAATGAGCAGCCGCTAAGTATTGGGCCAACTGAGTTTAAATTGTTGCACTTTTTTATGGCGCATCCTGAGCGGGTATACAGCAGAGAACAACTGCTTGACCATGTTTGGGGCACCAATGTTTATGTTGAAGATCGTACCGTCGATGTTCACATTAGACGTTTGCGTAAAGCGATTGGTGGTTTTGGTCACGAAGGTTTTGTGCAAACCGTCCGTGGCTCAGGTTACCGTTTTTCAACTAAGGTGTAGTGTAGATGCCAGATCTTCGTTTGCTCAAGTCACTATTATTAAAGCTGATTGCTTATTATTGGCTTTTGATGGTGCTGGGTTTATATCTTGATCGAATGGTTGATACCTTATTGGTCGGCTCGCTGGTTATTATTTTGGTTAATCTCAAAGAGTTTGTTGAGTTGGTTAACTGGATCTGGCATTCCCCCCATAAACATGAAGTTAAAAATAACTCCTATTGGGGTTATATTTATCGCGGCATTGATAAGTCAATTAAAGCCAATCGTCAACGCCGTAAACAACTTATTGCAGCGCTCAGTCAGTTTCGCGAAGGTGCCGACGCTTTGCCGGATGGAGTGGTGGTATTTAATCAAGAAAATGCGATTTTGTGGTGTAATAGTGCCGCACGCCAGTTTTTGGGCTTGAGCTGGCCGGGAGACCGCGGTCAGTTGCTCAATAATTTAATTCGTCACCAAGCATTTCGCCAATACATTATTCGTGGTGACTTTAGTCAAATTTTGGAGTTGCCATCGCCGCATAATGACGCCGTGTTATTAGAACACCGTGTCACCAGTTACGGCAGTGATTTGTTTGTTTTGATGTCTCGTGACGTTACAGTGCTTAAGCAATTGGAACAGATGCGTTGTAAATTTGTTGCCGATGTCTCTCACGAATTAAAAACCCCGTTGACCGTATTGCACGGCTATTTAGAATTGATCGGTGACGAAGACAATATTGATCCCTTAATGTGGAAAAAAGCGACTACGGCGATGAAAGCGCAAACTAATCGGATGCATTCTTTGGTCGAGCAATTGCTAGCCTTGTCAAAAATTGAAACCAGCCAGCAACAAATTAGCGAATCGATTAAGCTTTCAGAGTTGATGGCCTTGATAAAAGATGACGCGCTGGCATTGATAGGAGAACGGGCCATAACCATAGAATTTAAGCTCGATGATGAGCTGGTGCTTGATGGTAATGAAGCGCAAATGCTCAGCGCGTGTTCTAATTTAGTTAGTAATGCGATTCGTTATTCACCTGATGGCTCTAACATTAAAGTAGCGTGGCAAGCAGTTCAGTCTGGGGTGGAGTTTTCGGTTGAAGATGATGGCTTGGGCATTGCGCCGCAACACTTAGTGCGCTTAACTGAGCGTTTTTATCGAGTTGATCAATCACGTTCGAGTCAAACGGGTGGCACTGGCTTGGGCTTATCAATTGTTAAGCATGTATTACTTAATCATCAAAGCATGTTAGATATCAGCAGTGAAGAGGGCCAGGGCAGCCGCTTTAGTTTTGTTATCGGTGAACAGTTGGTTATAAACGGAACACCGATGCGTACCTAATACCATATGAGATGTTAGGTATTAAAGCGCTTCTATTTGGCGTCGTATGTCTTCTACTTTGCCGGTCACGACTTTTTCCAAATGCTCTAGCTCTTGCAACAATATTTTTTTCTTGTCTTTATCCGACTGAGCTTTAGCCACTTGAGGCTTCAGTTTGTTTAGCTTTTCAAGTTCAACAACTGCACGTAGAAAAAAATCTGATGATTTGCTGCTAGCACGATAAGGAACAATACTTCCTTCGGTTGCTGGCACGCTGGTACGGGTACGTTTAAATTTAAACTTTTTACTTCTCGCCATCCACTCACCTTCATGGCGATGTAGATAGACCTTTAAAACATCGATATCGTTTTCGTTACGAATTGTGAAATTTTTGATATCGTTGAGGTTGTTAAACCCCATTTCTTTTAGCGCGGTAAACTCTTCGGTGGGCATTAAGCTCATTTCCTAATAAAATTCAAATTGCCCAAGTACGATCCCGAACAACTTTTACATAACAACTATTTATAAAACAATTTTTACAAATTAATAATAAATCTGTACAAAATATGTCTGACGGCGGCAGGATAAACACCCTTATTGATTTAAGCAAGTGCTATCTGGGTAACGATGAAATAGTTAGTGTAGAAGTGGCTATTCACTGCAATTAGTACTGAAGTTTTTAGCCGTTTTATTGTTAGAAATAATTTAGCTTCGCCCTAATAAGCTCCAACCCTCTCATGGTGGATAGCTGGGCTATTTCCATCAATCTGCTTGATTGCACTAATATCATGATATTTTAGTGATATTCGTACTCGACATAAAAGCTTCACATTCTAGTCACGGAACTGTCATGTTGCTGATGCAAACTCAGTGCCGTCAACTAAACAAATCAAATCAAATTGAATATAAATGTGGAGTACACAATGAAATTATCAAATTTAGTCACTGCGTTAGGCTTTACTGTTGCGGCATTGATGTCGGGCAATACGATGGCGCTTGATCAGGACATTGCCGATTATAAAAAAGTGCAGGGCATCTCAGGTAATTTATCATCGGTTGGTTCAGATACCTTAGCCAACATGATGACATTTTGGGCCGAAGAATTTAAACGTAACTACCCCAACGTCAATATCCAAATTCAAGCCGCAGGCTCTTCAACTGCGCCACCGGCATTAACCGAAGGCACCTCGCAGTTTGGGCCAATGAGCCGCAAAATGAAATCGCGTGAACTTGAGGCGTTCGAAAAACATTACGGTTACAAACCTACCGCAATTCGTGTGGCGATTGATGCACTGGCGGTATTTGTACATAAAGATAACCCAATTAAAGGGCTGACGATTAAAGAAGTCGATGGTATTTTCTCAGTCACTCGTAAATGTGGTGGCGATGCCAAAACTCGTTGGGGCGATTTAGGCCTTACTGGCAGCTGGACCAACAAAGATATTCAGCTTTATGGTCGTAATTCGGTGTCAGGTACTTACGGTTACTTCAAGAAAAAAGCCTTATGTAAGGGCGACTTTAATACCAAGGTTAATGAGCAGCCAGGTTCTGCTTCGGTCGTTCAGTCGGTTGCAGCATCAATTAATGCTTTAGGTTATTCAGGCATTGGTTACAAAACCTCAAGTGTTAAAGCAGTGCCATTATCTAAAAAGGGCGGGGCTTATATTGCGGCGACCATGGACAATGCATTAAGTGGTACATATCCGTTGTCTCGTTACCTTTATGTTTATGTTAACAAGCACCCGAATAAGCCGTTATCACCTATGCAGCGCGAGTTTGTGAAAATGATGTTATCAAAAGATGGTCAGGGTATTGTTGAGAAAGATGGCTACATCCCGCTTCCCGCCAGAGTTATCGCCAAAGATTTAAAGAAGTTAGGGATAACTCAGTAATATAAACCTTTAAATCCATACTTCTAAATCCATGCATTTAAGCACTCGTATTACGGGTGCTTTTTTTGATCTAAGGAATAAATAGTATTGTATTACCAAAGACTTAATTAGTCGCACAACCGTCATATTTGTGTCACGAGTTTGTCATGTTAGCTCCATACAATGCATTCATATTCATTAGTGCAAGACAATATTATGAACCAAGCTGTTGTCCTTAACCGACCTGTTACTAACCCACTTATCGCAAGCAGTAAGATTAGACTGCTTAAAGATCGCCTTGCCCAATACGGCATTACCGCTGGTGGCTTGATGGTTTTAATGACCTTGTTAATGATTTTTGGTTACTTACTTTATGTGGTTGAACCTGTTTTTCGTGCCGTGCAAATAACCGCGCAAGATAGCCAACCTGTAAACGCGGGAGTTCGTGCGCTTGGCAGTGACGAACTCAATGAGGTAGGTTATTACTATGACCAACAAGGTCAGTTAAACTTTTATCCTCTAATCCCAACAAGGCCAATCCCTAACAAGGAAAAAGTCTCTATTGAGACACAATATCGGGTCATTGAATTACCGTTAAAATCGTCGCAGGCTATTAGCAGCACTGCTAGGTTGACCGATGCTGAGTCCGTAGCGTTTGGCTTAACCGATGGTAATGTTTTAATTTCTAAACCGCATTTCTTGTTAAATTATAACGACGATACACGCACTATTGTTCCTAACGTCGCTTATCCCTATGGTCAAGAGAGTTTAGTGATTGATGATCAGGGCCAGCCTTTAGTGAAAATCGCTTTTGCGGCCAACGACGAGATGTTAACTATTGTGGCACTGACGGCTGATAACCGGGTGTTATTGTCGCGGCAAATCGCCAGTGAAAACTTCATGACCGAAGAAATTCAATGGCAGGGTGACGTTCAGCAATTAACAGACCTACCTGCCCAAATTGATCAATTAATCCTAACACCAAGCCAGCAGTTATTATTTGTCCGCAGCGGCAATCAATTATATCTCTACGATTTGTCACAAGATGAAGTGGGAGCGCCGCGGGAAGTCGTCACGGTCAACAGTCCACAAGCTAATGTCACAGCCGTGGGCATATTGTCTGGCGGTAGTTCGGTATTAATTGGTAACACCAATGGTGTGATCAGTCAGTGGTTTGAAACCAGTGGGGATAATGGCCGAAAACTTAGTCATGTTCGCGATTTTAGTATCGAAGGTGCAGTGGCCAGCATTGTCGCTGAACCGTATCGTAAAACCTTTGCCGTTGTGAGCGACACTGGTGAATTAAGTTTGTTTCATAGCACCAGTGAGGCGACGTTAATTACCAAGCAATTGACTGGCCAAGTTAGCACGATGCGTTTTTCACCGCGATATAACGCCTTGATATTTAATAGTAACGATCAGATAGAGTTTTATCAGGTTGATAATCAGCATCCCGAAGTTACGTGGAGCGCATTATGGCAAGAAGTTTGGTACGAAGGTTATAGCGAGCCAGACTATGTATGGCAATCAACCTCGGCCAGTGATGATTTTGAACCAAAATTATCGTTAGTACCTATTTCGTTTGGCACCATTAAAGCCGCATTTTACGCAATGTTATTCGCGATGCCGCTGGCAGTCGCTGGTGCAATTTATACCGCATATTTTATGCCCGCAGGTTTGCGCAAAGTGGTGAAACCTACTGTTGAAACGATGGAAGCCTTGCCAACGGTGATCTTAGGTTTTCTAGCTGGGTTATGGTTGGCGCCTATTATTGAAACACGATTGCCATTTGTACTGATGCTGGTGGTTTTTCTACCGGTCGCGATTGTGCTGTTTTCTTGGCTACATTATCGCTTGCCACCATCGGTTAAATTTGTAGTTAACGAGCAGTTTAGTACCTTGTTATTAATTCCTATCGTGTTGCTAGTTGGTTGGGGTTGTTATGAGCTCAGCCCGCTGCTTGAGCTGTATTTTATGCAGGGGGATGCCCGCCAGTTTATTAGCAATGAATTGGGCATAAACTTTGATCAACGTAATGCGCTGGTGGTTGGTATTGCGATGGGGTTTGCGGTTATTCCAACGATATTCTCTATTACCGAAGATGCAATATTTAGTGTGCCGAGTCATTTGAGCAACGGCTCTTTGGCCTTGGGTGCGACGCGCTGGCAAACACTAGTTGGGGTGGTGTTGTTAACCGCCAGTCCGGGCATATTCTCGGCGGTGATGATGGGATTGGGCCGCGCTGTCGGCGAAACCATGATTGTACTGATGGCAACTGGCAATACGCCAATTATGGATTGGAATATTTTTGAGGGCATGCGGACGTTGTCGGCCAATATTGCAGTGGAAATGCCAGAGTCAGAGGTTGGCTCAACCCATTATCGGGTATTGTTTTTAGCCGCTTTTGTATTGTTCATATTTACTTTTATGTTTAATACCGTGGCTGAGTTAGTTCGTCAAAATCTTCGTGAAAAGTACGGTTCACTTTAAAAAGGGTTCAATAATGGGTAATTGGTATAAAAGTGGTTCACCGTGGATCTGGTTAACATCGGGCGCGGTCAGCATTAGCTTAATTGCTGTATTGGGCTTATTAGCCTTAATTGCTTGGCGCGGATTAACGTTCTTTTGGCCATCACAAATTTGGCAATTTGAAGTGCTTAATCCGGACGGTAATCAGCAGCGGGTGATTGGCGAAATTTATCAACGCGAGATGATCCCAGCGCTGCAGTTGCGTGAATCAGGGGTTGCGGTTGCGGCTAACATTGAAGAAGTCGAATCGTTGTTGATTAAAACAGGCAATCGCGAATTTGTTGAACTTGATTTTCGCTGGCTGTTAACCAGTACTATCATCAGCCAGACAACGCCGAAACAACTTGCGGTATTCGAGCGTAACAAAAATGGTAACTTTTATGGCTATGTTAAAAGTGTCATGGTGGATGGGGTTAAAGTTACCGGCGGGCCACAAGCAATTGAACAAGCATTAGCCCTTGCTTTGCAGCGCGTGAAATCCTTGGCTGAGCAAGTAGAACAATTGCAACAAGGTGACATTGGACGGATTAACTACCAGCTGGAAGAGTTACGCTTGCAGCAGCGCCGTTATCAACTGGCGGATGATTTGACGCCAAGTATTAGTAATGAATTACGCCAGCAGCAAGATGCATTGAGCAAAGAATACCAGCAGTTAGAAACGAAATTATTTGCGATGCGTGGTCAAATGACCCGTGATGTGGTGATGGTAAGTGACATGCGCGGCGAGTTGGTTAGCATCGCGATGGCGAACGTGCTTGACGTGCACTACCCCAATAAAATGACAACCTTGCAAAAATTAGGTTACTGGTTGAGCGCTATCGCAGGTTTTGTTAGCGATGACCCACGCGAAGCCAATACTGAGGGAGGCGTTTTCCCTGCAATTTTTGGTACCGTTTTTATGGTGATGTTAATGGCGGTTATCGTTACCCCGTTTGGGGTCGTTGCCGCAATATATTTACATGAATACGCCAAAAAAGGCCCAATTACCAAATTCGTTCGCATTGCGGTGATCAATCTGGCGGGAGTGCCGTCGGTGGTTTATGGGGTGTTTGGTTTAGGCTTTTTTGTTTATGTTTTGGGGGGCAGCATTGATTCGCTTTTTTACCCTGAAGCAGCACCTGCGCCAGTATTTGGTACACCTGGGGTTTTGTGGTCGGCCTTAACCTTGGCAATATTGACCTTGCCAGTCGTAATCGTTTCAACTGAAGAGGGTTTGTCGCGGATCCCTGTGTCGTTACGTCAGGGCAGTTTAGCGTTGGGCGCAACTAAAGCTGAAACGTTATGGAAAATCATTATTCCAATGGCTAGTCCGGCGATTATGACAGGACTTATTTTAGCGGTGGCGCGTGCCGCTGGTGAGGTGGCTCCCTTGATGTTAGTTGGGGTGGTAAAGATGGCTCCGACATTGCCGCTTGATGGCAATTTTCCATTTTTTCATGTCGACCGAAAATTTATGCATTTGGGTTTTCATATTTATGATGTTGGTTTTCAAAGCCCCAATGTTGAAGCCGCACGGCCCTTGGTGTTTGCTACTTCCTTTTTGCTGGTCACTGTTATTATTGGTTTGAACATCAGTGCTATTGGCATTCGTAACTATTTGCGCGAAAAATACCGTTCGCTCGAAGGATAAAAAATGATTAATTTAGATAAATTTAATAACAAGTCTCAGCCGGTTGATTTAGCGAATTTGGCGCTCGAACAGCGTGCCTTTACCATTAATAATCTCGATTTGTATTACGGTGACAAGCAAGCTTTAGCCGATGTTTCAATGGCGATCCCAAAAGGACAGGTAACCGCCTTTATCGGGCCGTCTGGTTGTGGCAAGTCAACTTTATTACGTTGTCTTAACCGAATGAATGATCTGGTTGATAGCTGTCGGATTGATGGTGAAATACTGTTAGATCAGCAAGATATTTATCATAAGTCGGTCGATGTTGCGACATTGCGCCGTCACGTTGGCATGGTGTTTCAGCGACCCAACCCATTTCCTAAGTCGATCTATGAAAATGTCGTTTATGGTCTGCGGCTGCAAGGAGTTAAAGATCGTCGGGTATTAGATCAGGCGGTTGAAACGTCATTGCAAGGCGCGGCGTTGTGGAATGAGGTTAAAGATCGCTTGCACGACAATGCCTTTGGTTTGTCTGGCGGTCAGCAACAACGATTGGTGATAGCCCGAGCGATTGCTATTGAGCCACAGGTCTTATTGCTCGACGAACCAACGTCGGCGTTAGATCCTATTTCAACGCTGGTGGTTGAAGAGTTAATTTGCGAACTAAAAGACAAATTTACCGTAGTAATAGTTACCCACAATATGCAGCAAGCGGCGCGAGTTTCTGACAATACGGCGTTTATGTATATGGGGCAGTTAATAGAATATAGCGATACCAATAGCTTATTTACCGCGCCGGCGAAAAAGCAAACCGAAGACTATATTACCGGACGATACGGTTAAGGAATAACGATGGACAAGCATAATGTACAAGGTCATATCTCTGGGCAGTTTAATGCCGAGTTAGAGCATATTCGCAATCAAGTGTTAGCGATGGGTGGATTAGTTGAGCAACAGCTTAACGATGCCATTAATGCTATTCATCATCTGGACATGACACTGGCGGCACAAATAATAAAAAACGATCAACAGGTCAACGCCTACGAAGTGGCGATTGATCAGGAGATCATTCGCATTATAGCCCGACGTCAACCGGCGGCCTCGGACTTGCGCTTGGTATTTGCAATTTCAAAAATGGTCGCTGATCTAGAGCGCATTGGTGACAGCACCAAGAAGCTAGCACAAGTGGTATTGGAAAATATTGACCATCAGCCATTATTGATTAGCCTCGAAAACCTTGGGCGCCAATGCAGTTCAATGCTTAACGAGGCGCTAGACGCTTTTGCACGAATGGATGCAGAGCAAGCATTTAAAATACACCGTCAAGACGAGAAAATCGATCGCCAATACGAATGCATTATCCGCCAATTGATGACATTTATGATGGCTGATCCGCGCTCAATACCTGCAGTTATTGATGTAATGTGGGCTGCCAGAGCGTTAGAGCGAATAGGCGATCGCACTCAGAATATTTCAGAGTATGTCATTTATTTTGTTAGGGGCGAAGATGTCCGCCATCTTAAGCCTCAGCAGTTATTGGAAATTATGGAAAATAGCTGACACTAAAATTTTCAAGTAACACGGCCAGAAAAAGGGGTGTAAACAACTGAATAATTTTATAAAATCAACCGATATCATTGTCAAATTTGGAGTTTACTTTGAAGCAGGTTGTATTAAATAATCAGTCGATTACCCCGAGCAAGGTTATATGCATTGGCCGTAATTATGTTGAACATATTGCCGAACTGGGCAATCAAACCCCAGCGAAAATGGTTGTTTTTATTAAGCCAAACAGCGCGATATCCTCTGAGTTATCAGCCTTTCACCAAGAGCCGTTGCATTACGAAGCTGAGTTGTGTTTTGTCTACCACCAAGGCAAGTTTGCAGCGGTTGGTTTGGGGCTCGACTTAACTAAGCGTGGGTTGCAAGGGCAGTTAAAGAGCCAAGGTTTGCCATGGGAGCGGGCCAAGTCTTTTAATGGCGCAGCGGTATTTAGTGACTTTGTGGCACTTGATACTATCGATCAGTCACTCAGCTTGGAATTGGAGATTGATGGTAAATTGATTCAAGCGGGCGGGGTTGAGCAAATGATTTATCAGCCGGATATTATTTTGGCTGACTTACAAACATTCTTGACCTTAGAAGACGGTGACATAGTCATGACTGGTACGCCCAAAGGAGTCGGAGTGGTAAATGCGGGCAGTCGTTTTACTGGCAGAGTCTTGCAACAGGGTCAGTGTTTAGTCGCGGGTGAGTGGTTAGCTAATTAATTTGTTAGTGCTTATTGGCGTAATAACGTGACCTCACAACGCTAGTCCGCCCAGTTTATTTATCGTGTTGCACACTTTAATATCAGCCGCTTTTCAAGCGGCTGATATTAATAAATTATTGTTTTCCACATCGTCGAAAGTATGCAGAGGGTTTGAAATATTAAGCTTAAGCATGCTCACTTTCTGTTTAAAATACTTGAAACTTGACCACTAACATATTAATTTGTTGTGTAACTAACTGTTCACGTTCATTTATTCTAAAAAAGTGCGAGCAGTATAATTAAAGCGTTAGCACTCACGGAGGAGAATTTAATGATGTGGGCTTTTGTAGATTATGAAAATGTTGGATGTCTCAGCGCTGTAGACTTAAGTATTTATGAACGCATAATTATTTTTTTAGGCGCTAAACAGCCGAAACTGGATTTCGGTGGAACAAAATATGATAAACCATTAAATATTACATTGATTCAAATTAAGACTACTTCATTGAATAATTTAGATTTTCATTTATCGTATTATCTAGGGAAATTTGACAGTGAAACAGATAAGGAGGTAGCTTTTGATGTCGTAAGCAATGATAACGGTTTTGTCCCTTTAATTGTTCATATAAAACAAAATGGGCGGACATGTAAGCAAGTTAAATCATCCACTGAAACAGAAATGGTTATTCATAAGCCGAAAGAGACAATAGATCTAAAAGCTCGACTAATGCATAGTTTAAAATCTCGATCAAAAGATAAGCGGCCTCAAAAGGTGAGTAGCTTACGGAACCACATAGCTTCTCAATTGCAAGTGCAAGGCAATGATCTAATGATTCAAAATTATTATAATCAATTAATTGCCGATAAATATATTAAGGTATCTGGTGATAGCGTTGAGTATAAGTGCTAACAACAAGCTCAACCGGACTGATAAAGCTGTCGAATTTTTGAGGATGAACAAAACAGTGCCAGTAAGTCGTTGGTTAGCTAGGCGTTAATTCTCATTACTTCCATACAAAACCTAATCCAACAATCAAGATTGACACGATAAACCTTATCTCGCTTTGTGCGCCATACTTGAGAAAATAAGTTGATTGGACTATGCCTGCTGTTATTGGAAAGGACTCCAGTTCAAGCCTAGAACGAAGCCAGTACCCTTATATTAGATATAAGGAAGACCGGCGTAGTAGTGACTGGTTCACGGCGTGCAGGGCGTGGTCGATAGACTTTCCTTGGTATGCCCAATCTTTAAAGCGATCGAAAAAAAACGAATCCGATACCCGCAGTGCCAGATCCCGGCTTAAAAAACTACCGGGATGACGAAGGTGACCGCTTAACCAACATTGACACAATAAGCTATATCTCGCTTTGTGCCCACACTTTCCAATTTTTTAATACTCCAAGGGTTCTGCTACACTAACCCAGCAGCCATTAAAATTAAGATTTTTCCTATGCAACGCCCGCCACTTCGACAAGCCAAGAGCATTGATAACGTATTCAATAGTGCTTATTGGCATTTAGGCCAACAAGATTTTACGATTAGCGAGATCCGTCGCAAGTTAGAACGTAAAACAGAAAATATTGAGTGGATAGAGCAGGTTCTGGCACAGCTTATCGAACATGGTTATCTAAAAAGTGACCTTGAATTTACGATACGTTATTGCGAGTCGGCATTTAGCAATGAAATAGGAAAAGCTGCCATCCAGCGAAAATTAAAATTACGCGGAGTTTCTTCCAGTGATATTGAAACGGCAATTGAGCAAGTTATTGAACAACAAGATATTAATTTTGATGAAATGGCGAGCAGTCGACTACTGTCTCGGTTTGTAACATTCGACGGTATTAGCAAAGAAAAAATGTACGCCCAAATGACAACCCGAGGCTTTTCTCGCCCACAAATAGATCAGGCGTTATTACAACACCCAGCAAAAGATTCGCTACGCAGCAAAATGGCCATAAAAGCAGAAAAAGCTGAGCTAGCACCTGAAATAATTAAGCTATACCGCAAAGGAAAAGGGCAAACAGTTATTCTCAATGAATTAAAACAGCGGCTTATTGATGTCAGTGAATTTGAAGAAACCTTATATCAACTCGAACTAGCTGGTGATATCGACTTTTATCAAAGCTGCAAAGAACAATTTTCCAAAAAAAGCTACGACTTATCTGACTATAAAGAAAAATCAAAAGCCTATGCTTACTTGGCACGAAAAGGCTTCACCAGTGATGAAATCAAAGAAACAATGTCACCCGAACAAGATTAACTATTTTGCCGCACTCTTTATTGAATAATTGGCAGTAGATACTAAAGCTATGCATTTACTGCGAGGCTTATTTTTTAGAGGTTAA
>Ga0209396_1002984_pt1 | contig 17375 bp, 16 predicted proteins | sample GOMGulsemesocosm_6_FD_184638 | JGI IMG/M metagenome (GOLD analysis project Ga0209396, IMG submission 184638) | Methane-oxidizing microbial communities from mesocosms in the Gulf of Mexico - GOM8C Gulf of Mexico (SPAdes) (version 2) | ecosystem: Environmental > Aquatic > Marine > Cold seeps...
TCGGTAAAATTTGATGAATATCACCGTTTATATGCTGTAATGATAATTCAGCAGAACGACTCGCATAAGCAGGGTAAACTTGCGAGAAATATAACTGCCAACTACTTACTTGCATATTTTCACTTGCTGTAAAGTTAACTTCGGCGGCATAACAATGAAGAATTTTTTCGCCGTTAAAATCTGGACAATCTGTTTCAATATTACTTAAAAAGTGATATTTGACGATAAGCGTTTCAGCTAAGTTGTTTAACTCTTCTTGAGAAATTGGGTGTATTGAGGTTTGTGAGTACCCCCCCACATTATCGATTGGCTCACAGCCAGCAAGAGCGAAAAAAATAAAACTTATAAATACTAACTTAGAAAATGCATTCATTTTTATACCTTTTAACGAGGTTTTAATATGCTTATTTATCTAATAGCTATAAATAGGCTACATAGTTAACGTTTACTTTTCGAGTGTCGTAGCCAAATATAAATGCCGCTCATTGAAAGTAAAATAAGAATAAAAGCGACTATATCCATAAACCAAACACCAAAGTCGCCAAATAAACGACCCGAATGAGCATCAAGGATCACCCTCTCCCAATTTAAAAATTGCGATTGAAATTGTCTTTGTGCTAGAACTAATTCAGCTTGAGTACTTGCTACATTAGTTGCCCATACCGGTTCAATAATCGGTTGAATTTTTTGCCAACTCATTAAGTCGCTATCGCTTTGATAATAACCATCAGCTGTATTCAAAACGATATGACTATCGCTGACGCTAAGTGCTGATATGGCAAAGGGTAAATCACTTGAGCTATCAAGCTTGTCAACTATTTCGCCAGTTGAGGTAAACAAAATCAATTGCGAACGTGTTGCTAACAAAATATACGATTGGTATTTGGCCAAACTCACCACAGTGTCATCACTTTCAAACACTAATTGGTCGTTCAACCAAACAAGCTGGTTTGTCACTAACCAATTTTTTTCTTGGTAGAAACGAATATCTGTTGGAGCTTTAATTCCATAATGGTTTAATATCCAAGGGGTAGATATCGTTTGATGGGATAAAGAAAGAAAATTCGTATGATTTAAAGCAATTCCTGAGATAGATAGAAAAATAAGGAAAAATGCGGTAAAAATACCAAGGCGGCGATGCCATTCACGTAACTGACGAGTGAATCGAGTTTTTATAGATTTTTTAAATTTTTTCTTAGCCATGCCTATTCGCGTTATACCTAGTGAGCTAAACCGATTTTATCAGTAAAACTATGAAGCTTTCACCTTGTTATTTAACCATAAAGCTAATCGAGCAACTTTAGTGAGCGCACGGACTGACATGGTAGCGCCTGTTATACCATCTATATGCTGATTAAGCATGTTTTCTTTCGTTAAGGTTGCTGATATAAACTGATTGGTGAAAAAGTCATGCCTAACTTCATCTCCTCTAGACTCCCGAAAAGCCAACACTTTCAATTCAGCAATTTTAGCATCTTGAATATGAACACCAATGGTAATTGGTTTTTCTTTACCTATTTCATCGATTACCCAAACAGTTTCACTACCCTTCTGCCAATAACGTAAACGCAGACGATTAAATTGATGACTCATGATTTCACTCATAATCACTTTATCTTCTGCTGATAACCATACTGCTTTCGATTTCGGAAGCTCGCCATTAAATGCATGACTAACAAACTGCTTTGATGTTTGATAAACACCTTTGGCAAACACTGTGGGTTGCAAGCTTATTACGAACAATAAAATTAATATTATTCTTACCACGTAAACCCCCGTTAAATAAATGTATTTTTCAAAACAAAAAAGTGAATGAGTTGATAATACTCATTCACTTTCCTATGTATGATGACCTAACGCAAAGTTTGCGTAAAGTAAGTATTAATTAAAACTGGTAACCAAAACCTACGTTGAAACCTGTTGTATCTTTCGATCCACCAAGCTCTTCATAGTCAACTTTAAATACAACATTCTCATGTAAATAGTAGTTAAAACCAACACTTTTTGACTCAACTGCATCAGAAGAGCTTAAACCCGCTTCATTATTGTATTCAGAGTAACGAGCGAATACGCCAATTTCTTTATTAACTTTATAAGATGGCTCTACATACCAACCTGTTTGCTCATCACGGCCTAAAGCTTCTGCTTCTCTACCGTCGATATCCCAAGTTGCATATAACGCACGAACAGTAAAGTTATTCGCTTGGTAAATAGCATGTGCTTCAATTAAAGTTGCACCAGCTTCATCTACACCTCCAGCACTCTGCGTAAGGTCTGATTGATAGTGTATTGTAGCAGCTAATTCTAATCCTGGAATTGCCGTGTATTTAATACGACCAGTATAAGCTAAGTTTTCAGCAGATGCTTTAGCCACTTTTTGACGACCGCCTCTAATCTTATAGTCATCGCCAACACTTAAACCACTAGTTACAGCAGCGTCTACAGATAATCCAGGTGCTAACTTAAAGTTAGCCGCAACACCGGCTTCCCACCATGTTGCAGGGATGATATTTTTTTCAACACCGTTACGCTCAACACCATAAAATGTTGGTGGTTCATGTGTTTCGTTTATAATACCTACTGGTATTAAGAATAAACCTGCTTTCGTGGTGACTGTTTCGCTATAATCATACTCTACATAAGCCTGCTCTAATTCAACTTCACCGCCATTGCTACCATCATCGGTGTCTTTTACTAAACCGTGTTCTAATTCAAACTCAGAGAAGAAACGTAACTTGTCAGTAAACTCATGACCGAAGAACAAAACAAAACGATGAAAATCAACTTTTGCATCTTTATCTTCGTAATCGTTATAGTGTAGTTCACCGTAACCACCGATCGTCGTTTTAGCGAATGGGCTAGCTGAAGTACTTGACTCAACTTGGTCAGCCGTAGCTTCAAGGCGCGTTTCAGTTTCATCTAAACGTTTTTCTAAACTTTTTAATACTTCTTGTTGTTCAGCAATAATTTTACGTAATTCTTTTGTATCTTCATTTGCTACAACAGCTGTACTTGCAAATAAGCCAACAATAGCTGAGGCAATTAGTGTTTTCTTCATCATGTTCGTCATGTCCGTTAAATATTTTTTGAGAGAGAGTTTTTTATTTGCGGCGATAATACACAGGAATAAAACTTAATGCAAACGATTATCATTAAGTCTTTTGTTTGTGTTTGATGTAGATCAACTTATTTAATAAGGCTCTAAATAAAGTTAGAAAATCTTATCTGAAGGCGCAGAACAAAAATGCGATAATATTTTTTTTGACTCGTCATCATCTGACTGGAAAATATACTCACCTTTATAACCAATAAATGCTAAATATAAAATTATAGACGAAGTTGATAAAGAGACTTTTTCACTATGGTAGAGTAATATCTCAGCCGGTACTTCAGCTGCTTTACCTACAACTCTAGGGTGAAGTATATAATTAATATTTTCATTGTTGTTTTCCTTACTACATATACGCTTTGATTCTTCAAAAGAAGCTATATGGGTAATACTTTTATCTAGAGTTAAAGTTGATAGATTAGAGTAGTAATGAAAGTTTTTATCCTTTAATTGTATTTTAGTAACACTTGACGGCTGTTGTACTAATTCAGGAAAAAAATAATAAGCCTTACATCGGCGAGAAATTTCAGCATTATTGGACTCATGAAAAAAGTGCCATCCGATAACAGAAAAAACATGTTTAGCGAGTATTTTACTCATTTTTTTAATTCTATTCTGTTCCCAATATATCTCTTGAGAAAGGCCATAACTTGAAAGGCCATCGTCAAGTATATGGATATTTTTAACCGCTAATTGATTTACGATGAAAGTTGACCAATAGTTATGCTTGTTACCTAGGAAGACATTAGTTTTTCTATTTTTTAGAGTAAATAGCTTTCGAAATGGATATAGTTGTCTGTTAGTAAACTTATGCTCATTGCTAAAGGCAAGGAGTCTTCCTTTAAAGTGTTTTTGTAAGAATTGAATAGAAACAGCTTCATTGTATATACAAATATCATTACTACTTTTTTGCAAACTAAGAGCTTGTAATGCATGTAAATTTGAATGACAAATAAAAATATTAATCGCCGAATCTAACGCGATTACTTGCTCAGCTTGTTTTATAATTTCTATAGGGGTAAGCATTATGACCCTAAAATTGTTTCAAACATATTAGAAATTTTTACTTTCGCCTTTTCGGCATAGTCTTTAACTAATTTACGTTCATTATCAGTCATATCGAAATTCACAATATAGTTTTTCGTTAATAGTTTAGGGGTTACTAAGAAGCGATTAATATCCAATCCAATATCCGTAAGAGTACCCGAGACTTTATGACTATTAGACTCAATAGCCAAAAAATTTGTACCTTGGTTCATGCAAATGGTCATTGCATGAAATCGCCCACAGACTACAATTTTTGCTTGTGATAAATAGTCAGCATACTCAGAGTGAGTATATTGTGCTTGCCAATCAATTTTTTTAGTGGGTAATAGCCACGAAGTGACACCCCTTATTATCTTTTTAATTATTTGTGAAAGTGTATTATTCTTCAGGATGTTGAGTAAGCGTCTAGATAATTTAATATCTTCCATGCGCGCTATGTTTTGATTAAAAATAGATGAAAAGCTAACATTTTCATCAGAAATAAACTTTTCTTCTAATGCAAGGGTGACTTGCCTTTTTACACTACATGTTATGAAAATTTTATCCGAGTTTAATTTTTCATGGTTATCAGGGGTAACAGAAAAAGTAAGATCTGGTACTACCTCACTGTCAATGCCTAAGTCCGCTAGTTCAGATTTTGAGTAACTTTCTCGTACGTAGATACGCTCAAAATCAGCCAAATACGCTTTATAGGAAATATTATTAGCTTGATAAGTCATGTTAATTAAATAACTTTTTACTCCATATTTTTTTGCAAAATTAGCTACTTTGACTAATGCTAACCCTGATGATGAATTATGATGTATGGTGCCTTCCCCATTTACGATAACAACATCAGCAGTAACTATTTTACGCTTAAACGTTTCATTTTGTTGCCAATTATTGCCTACAGCTAAATAAATAATAGATGTACTATAAGCTTTTAGATAATGATCAATGCAATTCATAACCCTTGAGCATCCATGATGATGCTCACTGCGAGTATCATTTAATACCACAACATTTAATAACTTACTCATGCATTACCTTTTTAAATTTCAATATTTATTTTAATCGTTTAATTTCTTGTAAAAGCTTTCTAGGATTCATTATTCTCAAGACACTGTAACACTTAGTTTTAAAAAAGCTCACTGAATCTTTATGTACTAAATCAATAAAAAAACCACTTATTAGCATAGTAATCAAATTGGCTAATGCTGCACCATATAATCCATACCAATCGATGAAAAAGAAACATAATAAAGCATTTATTAATAGTAAAATGCTTGCTCTAGCTAAAAACGGTTGATTAAGTCCGTCAATTATCAGGAATTTTCCGGTTAACGCTCGAAGTAATGCACAGGGCAAACCTAGTGAAAGTATACCAATGATGATTAGTGAGGCTTGATATTTAGGTAAAAAAACAGAAGCAACAATATAACTTGCTGCATTAATTAATATTATTAGTGCAAGACCTGTAATAAAAATTGTAGAAAAGAGAGTTTCACGTTTTGCTTTATCAAGAACATAGAAATATCCCATTAACGATGAAATTACTAAGCTTGGTAATAATAATCCGTAATCAACAATACGAGTTGCATATGTATAAATTCCAACATCGCTATCAGATAGATAGAACTTTACAAAAAACTGATCAACTTTAGTATATAGAATTGAAAGTGAAGCCGAGAACCAAATGTATAAGAAATCAAGGTATTTCAATTCTCTAAGCACTGACCATATGCTTTTCTGACATGAATTAGGTTTTACAACGGTGAGGGAAATAATTAAGAGCAACGCTGATTGTAGTAAAATTTCCAATGCAAAAATCTGGCAAAACACCTCTAAATCTTGATTAGTTACACATGCCCAAACTTTTATCGCTGAAGAAATAAACAATACGGCTGAGTTCACTTTTAAAATTAGTTTACCTAAAGCCATTGACTCAAGAAACTGTAAACTCAAAGATAATGAACTGAGTATCAAGCCAATAAAAAAATAGATATTTTGATCAAAGATCAAAAAATACCCAGCTATAGCAAACGACACAGAAAAACAAAATTTAATTATTAACAATGCTTGAAAGGCTTTTAGACTATTAACTTGATCAATGAATATCTTAGTCGCATTCTCGGTTAAGCCAAAACTAGAAAAAACGGACAACATTGCGAATGCAGTAAGTAAAAAATTATATTGCCCCATCTCTTCTATCGAAAGAGTATTGCTTATCAAGATAAAAATGGCAAAATTAATGAATATACGCAGAATTTTTTCAGTAACGTTATACATAGAGCTTGTAAGGAAACGTTGAGCTGTGCTCATAAAAAAACATCTCTAGTCATAAGTTTATTCTACAATCTTTTTGTGATTGTTTTTCATTCGCTTTTTGTAGAAGGTTTTTAGTTTAAATACCCTAGCGTAACCTAAAGATAGATCTAAAGAAATTAATGATATGGCTCTAATTTTTTTACTAATCGGCGCTTTACATAACAATATTTCCCACAATATTTTAATATTACTGAGGTTACGGTTTAATAGTGAATTTATTGATGATTTTTTTAATAACAAAGGAGTTTCATCGTTTTTTAAAAACTCTTCCCATATTCTTTGTTGTTCGCTGATAAAAGCACTCGTTGAAATAACAGCAATGTTTTTTATTCTGGAATTAAATAATTTTTTAGCAATATGCTCACTAAATAATTGAGTCGATAATTTTAGCGAAGTAACATTACTTACACTGCCAGCGTGCATTCTATAGCTGTATAATGGTTTTTCGACGTTACCTAGCGTAAACTTAATAGATGCGCGGTAAACCCAATCATAATCTTCAGCTCCGATTCGATTATATGCTAAATCATATAAACCAATTTCCTGATAAACAACTTTTTTGCACAAGATAGATGAACCACAAAATGGCATTGTTTGATGCTGCAAGTATTCAACATCAACTAACTCAGGATAAAAACTTCTACCTATAACTTCACCATGTTCGCTTATATAATTAACATTACTGCCAACAAGATCTAATTGATTACTTTTAAGCGTTGTAACGAGTACTGATAAGCGATCTACACTGGCTAAATCATCTGCATCTTGAAAGGTTATATATTCCCCTTCAGCTAATTTAGCTAACGCGTTACAAGTTAGTAAATAACCTTTGTTTTCAGTATTACGCAAAACATTAATGCGCTTATCATTAAAACTATTGAGTATGTCCAAAGTATTATCCGTTGAACAGTCATCACATATTAATAGCTCAAAATGCTGATATGATTGCGCCAAAATAGCCTTTATACTCTCCTCTATATACAAAGCAGCATTATACGCAGGCATTAATATACTAATTTTTTCCATTTTTATCTTACATCAACCATATCAAATAAAGAGTAACATCACTGTATCGCTTATCTTAACAAATTGAAACTGAAGCAGTATAGGCGAAAACTTTAATAATATTTGGAAATGGATTGAGCTCATTGTATTATAAGGTGTATGTAATAATGGCGCTTATCAATAGCCCTTCTTGATAACGAACCTAATATGCTACCTTATTTTCTTGCCAACCTATTATCCATTGGTGTTTTGTATACTGGTTATCAATTTCGTTTTAACAGAATAGCTTTGTCAGCTGTATTTATTTTAGCTGCTCTCCCTTTGCTTATAATTTGCGCATTCAAAGCCTCATCGGTTGGAACAGATACCGTTACCTACATTTATTTTTTCAATAAATTAAATAGCCTTGACGAAATCATCAAGTTTAGTGAGAAACAGGGGGAAATTGGCTTTTGGTTTCTAAATTACTTAGGGCACTTATTTTACCATAATCACTTTATTATATTCTTGCTGAGTGCATTAATAATTACGGTTTGCTATTTATATAGCATTAGGTTTTTTAATTTAAAGACTTTATCACTTTTTACCTTATTATTTATTGGCCCTTATTATTTTCAGTTAAATGGCACTCGACAGGCAATAGCAATAGCCATTTTCGCTATTTCTGTTATCTTTTTAATTAAGAAGCAACCTATACGTTATATCTTATCTATTTTTATTGGCTTTTTATTTCATAAATCAATAATAATTTGCTTACCCTTATATTTTGTTTTTAAAGGTGAAATTAAACCCCGAAAAATTATAGTGATAATTTTCATTTTTCTCATTGTTATAATCTTTTTTCAAAGTTTTATTAATTTTGCTTCTAGTGTAGATGAAAGATACTCGTCATATGGAGATCAACAAGAAAGCCATGGAGGATTGATTGTTTCTACCTTTAATATAGTGTTGTTATGTTGGTTTTTACTTTGTAGAGTAGTTAATTTTAAAGCTCTTAGTACCCGTATCTTTGATATTTTATTGGCATTGTATTTCCTCGGGACATTAGTCAGCTTGCTCTCAATAATATTGAAAATTGATCCTTCAGGCTTTCTTAGAATGAGCGTATATTTCATTCAAATGAATATATTCTTATTACCTATGACAATAATAAGCTTTCGAGATGATAGTACTCGATATATGATAACTACTCTCTCTGTTGTGCTAATGATGTTTTATTTCTATTTAACGACAACAGCTTTCAGTAATTTAACTCCTTATAAATTTAACCCTATAGTAGAGCTATACGATGAAAGTTAGCATTGGTATTCCATTCTTTAATCCAGGTGAATATTTCGCTGCCTGTATACAATCGGTACTTAATCAATCCTTTACGGACTTTGAATTAATCCTGCTTAATGATGGCTCTACTGATAACTCTTTAAATGTCGCGCTTTCATTTAAAGATGATCGTATTAAAGTGATTAGCGATGGCGATAACAAAGGGTTACCTTATCGGTTGAATCAATTAATTGATGTTTCACAAGGTGAATACATTGCACGTATGGATGCTGATGATCTTATCAGCCCATCAAGAATAGCCCTCCAAGTAAACTACCTTGATTCACGTAGCCATCTAGACTTAGTTACAACAGGTCTTTGTTCAATCACTAACAGCAACATTGTTATAGGTTATAGAAATCCGAAAAAAAACACCTCTGATAGTGTTTCACTAGAAGACGCTATTTTCGGTAAATCTGAAATTGCTCACGCAACTATTATTGCAAGAAAATTATGGTATCAGCGTAATAAATATAATGAACAAGCAAAATTGATGGAAGATTACCAACTATGGATTGATGCTGCGTTAAGAAATGACTTAAACGTTGGTTACATTCATAGTCCACTTTACTTTTATCGAGAGGAAAGTAGTGTATCCTCTCGAAAAGCGATCATTGCTTATAAAAATCAATTTCTAATTGTTTTTTCTCAATATTTTAACAAATTATCGATATTGAAAAAAATGAAATTTAGTTTATTTTGTTTATTCAAAATCACCGTTGTTTTTAGCTTGAATATGTTTAAAAAATCTAACAAACTCTTAGCCTTAAGAAATGAAAGCACGAGTCAAAATCAACTAAAAGTAATTGAACTTCAACAGGAATTAGATCAATTAAGGCAAACTAATGAGTAAGATGGTCTTTGTTACCGCGGTACCTGAAACAATAAGTTCTTTTTTGCTTATTTATATCAATACGCTAGCTAAAAATCACGATGTACACATAGCTACAAGGCTTCCAAACGGGAAGAAAGTATTAGGCCTTTCAGCATTGGTGACTAGCCATAATATCAATATTACTAGAAATCCAAACTTGTTTGCTGACGCAAGTTCACTTTTGCAATTATTTTGTTTTTTCAAAAAAGAAAGATTTGATGTCGTGCATTCATTTACGCCCAAGGCAGGTTTATTAACACAAATAAGTTCTTTTATTGCTCGTTCCCCCGTTAGATTTCATACATTTACAGGCCAAGTATGGGCAACAAAAACAGGGGTTGCAAGAATGTTACTTAAGCAGTTAGATAAAGTTACAGCTACACTCGCAACATTTTGTTTAGTTGACAGTATTTCGCAACAAGAGTTCTTAATTAATGAGAAAGTAGTAACCCCAAATAATTCCAGAGTTCTTGCTAGTGGTTCTATTTCAGGGATAAATATTAACAAATTCTCTTTTTCTGAAGAAACAAGGCAAAAACTCAGAGATACACACGCAATTAATGAAAATACATTTGTGTTTCTCTATGTTGGGCGATTAAAGAAAGAAAAAGGTATTCCAGAGTTACTCAATGCGTTTAAAGTAGTAAGAACCGATAAATCTATAAAGTTATTTATTATAGGTTCAGATGAAGATAATTTACTAAATCTATTAAATGATTATGAAAACATTGAATACATTGGGTTTAAAACGAACATAAGTGAATATTACTCTTTTGCAGATGTTTTATGCCTCCCTAGTCATAGAGAAGGATTTGGGAATGTAATTATTGAAGCCGCAGCTTGCAAACTCCCTGCTATAGCATCTAATATTTATGGACTTTGCGATGCCGTAGAAGACGGTTATTCAGGACTATTACATGAAGTTAAAAATGTAAACTCAATAACATCGTCAATGGAGAGAATCGTGAATAATGATATAGACCTTAATACAATGCGCTCCAATGCTCGTAAGCGCGTTATTGATATTTTTGATGAGAAATACCTCCTAAAAGAGTTTTTAAACTTTTATAGTGATTATAGTAAACCAGAAAAAGTAAAAGGAGGATGAATTGCTTAAGCGACTTTTCGATATCATATTTTCTGGATTAGCCTTAATATCACTTTCACTTGTAATATTATTTTTGTACCTGCTTATTAATAAAAAACTAGGTTCACCTGCTTTATTTCGTCAAAAACGCCCTGGCTTAAATGGTAATATTTTCGAAATGGTTAAATTCCGATCTATGATGGATGCCACCGATCAATATGGTAAAACTCTACCAGATCACAAGCGTCTTACCACCTTTGGTCAAAAATTACGAGCTACAAGCCTTGATGAACTTCCCGGTCTTTGGAATGTATTTAAAGGGGATATGAGCCTTGTTGGACCTCGACCATTATTAGTAGAATATTTACCACTTTATTCTGAGGAGCAAGCACGTCGACATGATGTAAAACCAGGTATTACTGGCTGGGCTCAAATAAATGGTAGAAATGCGATAAGCTGGCAAAAAAAATTTGAGTATGATGTTTGGTATGTAAAAAACCAGTCATTTGGGTTAGATTTAAAAATATTATTTTTGACAGTAAAAAAAGTACTATCACGTGCTGATATTAATGCTCAAGATCATATAACGATGACTGCTTTCAAAGGAAACAATAATGACAATCCAAGGTAAGATTTATGAGTTAGCCAAAGTTGTTGGGCTTGACAACTTCACACTGGGTAATAATAGCCAAATAGACGATTTTTGTTTTATTAACGCAGGTAATAAATGTGTTATAGGGAGGAATGTGCATATAGCCTCTTTTACTTCAATAGTTGGTGGCGGTGAATGTTATATAGATGACTTTGCAGGCTTGAGCGCAGGTTGTAGACTAATCACGGCTAGTGATGACTTTACAGGACCTTATTTAACAAACCCCACAGTGCCTTCAGAATATACCAATGTAAAAAATGGTGTTATTAAAATAGGCAAACATGCCATTATTGGAACAAATTGCGTAATTTTCCCAAACGTTATCATTGGTGAGGGAAGCGCAGTAGGTGCAGGAGCAATTATTAGGAAAGATCTAGAACCTTGGACGGTCTACGCTGAAATTAATGGCAAATTAAAGGCATTAAAGAAAAGGCCTCGAGATGCCATTTTAGAGAAAGAAGCAGCTTATATTGAAAAAGAAGAGCTTTAGGACATTTTCTCTCCTTTATTCGGGAGTAAATGATACTGAACATGTCGTTATTTATTAAAGTTCACCGTAATTTGTTGGCGCTCTACTTAAAGAGATAAAATATAACCATTTTGATATATTTATTATTTCAAACGGCTTTATCATAAATATCCGTACAGTAGTTAATTTATCAGACGCTTTTATTAAATAATGGATCCTTCCTCAAAGCTAAAAATAGAAATTTTATATATGAATATTAGAAATAAAAATACACGACTAATAATTCTAGGGGCCGGAGGACATGGCCGAGTTATTGCTGATTGCGCAGACTTGCTTGGAAAATATGAAGAAATTGTTTTTTTGGATGATAGCTATGGAGACAATAATAAAAGTGGTCAATGGTTTGTTATAGGTGATACTAATTGCTGGCAACAACATTTACAAAGTAATGACTTCATTGTTGCCTTTAGTAACAATATAAAGCGCTCAATAATGTTAAGGCTTTTAACTAATGCGCATGCTTCAATTGTAAATATACTCCATCCAACGGCTACTATCAGTAAAAATGTTATTTTAGGAAAAGGTATTATGGTATGTGCGAATGCTGTAATAAACGTCGGTACTAAGTTAGATGATGGTTGCATAATCAATACCGCAGCAACCGTAGATCATGATTGCTTTATTAGTAGATGCGTACATATCTCTCCAGGAGTGCATTTAGCCGGGAATGTAAATGTAGGTGAAAATTCGTGGTTAGGTATAGGCGTTTGCGTTATTGAAAATATTAATTTGGCTAAAAACATTCAGGTTGCCGCTGGTGCTGTAGTCATAAAGGCAGACCAAGAAAACTCACTTTATATGGGCGTACCAGCGAAGGTTATACGCCCCCTTAATATCGAACATAAATAGGAATTAGCCATGTTAAACTCCCCATTTTCTTCATGGCCCAGCTTCACTCAGCAAGAGATTAATGCTGTCAGTACGGTCTTACGTTCTAACAAAGTGAATTACTGGACAGGGCAAGAAGGCAGGTCTTTTGAAAAAGAGTTTTCACAGTTTTCTAATAGTAAATATGCCGTAGCGGTTGCTAATGGTACATTAGCTCTAGATTTAGCACTTAAGGTACTTAATATACAAGCTGGTGATGAAGTTATAGTAACTTCTCGTACTTTTATCGCCTCTGTCAGCTGTATAATTAATGCGGGGGCTATTCCAGTTTTTGCGGATGTTGAACTTGATAGTCAAAATATCAGTGCTCGTACAATTACCAAAGTTCTTAGTAGAAAAACTAAAGCTATCATATGCGTTCATTTAGCCGGTTGGCCATGTGAAATGGATGACATTATGGCGTTAGCTAATCTACATCATCTATTAGTTATTGAGGATTGCGCACAAGCACATGGTGCTACTTACAGAGGTAAACCTGTAGGAAGTATTGGCCATATTGGCGCATGGTCTTTTTGCCAAGATAAAATCATGACCACAGGTGGCGAAGGTGGCATGTTAACTACTAATGATGAAAAAATTTGGCGTGATGCTTGGGCTTACAAGGATCACGGAAAATCATATGCAGCAGTATATGAAAAAGAACACCCTCCTGGCTATCGTTGGCTACACGAATCATTTGGTACAAACTGGCGTTTAACTGAAATGCAATCGGCAATAGGCCGTATTCAGTTAACTCATATGCCGCAATGGAAAACTCAGCGGATAAAGCATGCCACTAAAATCAGGGCTATTTGCCAAAAATATAGTTGGTTAAAGGTTCCCAAAATACCTGATTATATCGAGCACGCATTTTACAAATGCTATATACATGTAGATGCTAATAAACTACCTAATAATTATTCTCGTGATGAAATTATTAATAATATTGTTGACAAAGGCGTCCCATGTTTTTCAGGGAGCTGTTCTGAAGTTTATAAAGAAAAAGCCTTTGATAATACTGGTTTCATTCCGGTTCAACCATTGAAAAATGCTCGCCGATTAGCCAAGAATAGCCTTATGTTTTTAGTTCATCCGACACTAACTAATGAAGAGATAAACAAAACTTGCCAAACCCTTACTTCAGTATTTGATTTTATCGAAAAGTCTTTAATTAAACATGTTAATAATTAATGACAATTGTAATAATAGTTGTACTATCTTTGTTAACCCTTTGCGGTTAAAAAGTACTATTAATATGAAGTCATCCTAAGGTTCAATCGTAATGGTAAGACGAATAGATTTAATCCCCAGTTCCATCAAATTATTGATCGTATTAGCGTATGATATTTTTGCTATTTCATCAGCTTTCTTTCTCTCTTATTTTGTTCGTGTTGGTATCGAGGGCATAGAAATAACCAGAAAGGAGATAGCTGTATTTATCAGTATAACGCTAATCACTCTTCTTTTATTTACCCTCTTCGATATGTACAAATCGATTGTGAGGTACTTTAACGCAAAATCTTTCATTAGAGTTCAGAGTTTACTCATAATAACTACAGTATCGTTTTATTTATCAGGCATAATTTTTGATGCGTTTGTTCCTCGATCGGTTCCTATTGTTTTTCTAGTATTAACTAGCATTATGATTGCTGGAGCAAGAGCGCTAGTTGGATTTATTGTAGAAAAACATTGGTTTGATGAACGAGAGGGCGTAGTGATCTATGGTGCAAGTAATGCAGGACGACAATTAGTGCATGCTTTGTCATTAGGTAATAAGTATCAGCCTCTGGCTTTTATTGATGAGAAAAGACGATATCTAGGTCGAACGGTCTTGGGACTGAAAATTTATTCGCATCTAGATGTTTACAAATTAGTTAGAAAATATGGACAGTTCAAAGTTCTAATCGCCGTACCTCAAGTTGATCCTATAAGGTTAAAGCAAATAGTTTCTTCATTAGAACCTCTGGCTTTAGAATTATTAATTATACCTAGCATGTCAGATATAGTTTCAGGAAAAAGGACCATCGACGAACTACGTGAAGTGTCTGTTGATGAACTACTTGGAAGGAAAGCTGTGGAGCCTATTGCTGAGTTATTATCTGCCAATATTCACGATAAAGTTGTAATGGTTTCTGGAGCTGGGGGCTCAATTGGAAAAGAACTATGTCGACAAATAATACTACACAATCCTAAGAAATTAGTGTTACTTGACGTTAGTGAGGCCTTCCTTTACGAAATACATCAGGAATTGACTGAATATTTATTAGATAAAAACAATAATCTCATCATCGAGCCCCTAATTGGCAATGTACAAGACGGCATGTTAATGACTCATATCTTCCATAAATATAAAGTACAAACTATTTATCATGCCGCTGCATATAAACACGTGCCTATGGTTGAACATAATGTTATTGCTGGTGTTACAAATAATGTCTTAGGTACATTCGAAATAGCACAAGCTGCTATAAAATGTAACGTTGAAACTTTTGTTCTAATATCTACTGATAAAGCTGTGCGGCCCACTAATGTAATGGGTGCTACAAAGCGCTTAGCTGAGCTTGTTTTACAAGGTTTAGCCAAAGAGCATCATCTAACCAGATTTGTAATGGTTCGCTTTGGTAATGTACTAGGTTCATCTGGGTCTGTAGTACCTTTATTTAAGAAGCAAATCAAAAAGGGAGGGCCTATCACCATTACACACCCTGATATTATCCGTTATTTTATGACTATACCTGAAGCCGCACAATTAGTGCTTCAAGCAGGAGCTATGGGGGCTGGTGGTGACGTATATGTATTAGATATGGGCAGTCCTGTTAAAATTCTAGATTTAGCATACAAAATGACACACTTAATGGGCTTAACAATAAAAGATGATAAAAACCCTACTGGGGATATTGCCATCAAATTCAGCGGTCTAAGACCAGGTGAAAAACTGTTTGAGGAGCTATTAATTGACGATAATGCTAAGAAAACATTTCATAAACGAATACTAAGCGCAAATGAACGTTCTTTACCTTGGTATGATGTAGCTGAAATAATATCAAATCTCACTAAAGCTATGGGTGAGGAAGATGTTAATAAAATAAAACGATTATTGAGAGAGGCCCCATTGCAATATAAACCAAGCTCAAATGGGACTATCAAACAGAAAACTATTGATGAAGACATTGTTGAGCCTACAAACAGCTCTATTATATAGGTTATACCTTTCGGACAACTATTTTCTAAGCATTAACCAAGCCTTGGCGTAATCAGGTAAGTTACTATTGGCTTGATGATAATCACTCCAGTCTTTATAGCTGTCAACCAGCATGTCTAATTGAAATAAATTATTATCGAAAGCCCCACCTTGGTCTGCTAGTACGCCAAGTCTCGCGATTTGTTGATGATCACGAGAATAACTCACCATAAATAGCTTACCAAGACCTAATTGCTTAACATTGCCTGCAAAAGTCACCTGCGCTTTAATAGCTATTTTGTTCTCTTGTTTTTCTCCATAACCCATGATGCTCGGTACTTCTATAAAATACCAATACCGAGCTTGTTCGCGTTTCCCAATACTATAATCATAAGCGATACCGTTATTACGATGCACATTAAAGTAACGAGTTTTTCCATTAACACTTACTACCCCTGTGCCTTGTAGCAAAACATCATGAAGAGCTTCTTCTGTTAACCATATTAGTGGTTTTGCAATTTTATTATCTAATAAAGCACCTGATAATATTTGTTGTCGGCTATATTTATACCGGTTAAGTTGAGACTTCATTTCTTGTGACTGATCTGCAGATAGAAATTTTTCATCTTCAGGTAAAGCATATAATGCTTGTGTATATTTTTCCGTTCGAACATCGCTAGCATCCAATAGCTTAGTGTAATATTTAGTTAAAAATATTTGATCTGAAGGTATATTATTTAATAGTCGGCTTTTAATTATATTATTACTTTTACTTGCAATTTCTCTAGCTTTTTTTATATCGGGTATCCAACGATAGAAGTCAAAATGTTCCTTAATAAATTCTTTATTATGCAATCGGCTCTGACGCCCTGCCCCCACATCTTCCCGGTAAATTTTACAGATAAAATCAAGCGTTTTCTTAATGCGATCTAAGCTAATTTTATGCCCAAAAATAGAGCCTGGATGTACAGCAAATTTATCTTCTGGAAAACTATTTAGATAATATTGGGTATTTTTGCTTACTATACATAATTCGCTGCCCTTGAAGTCTGTCAGTTTTGGCACCTTAACATTATTATCTATAGTAAATTCATAAGCGTTACCAAAAGTTATGAAGAAAAGTAAAAGTAAAGTAGATAGTTTCAATTTAATTTCCATATGAAGAATTTTCTTAACTTGTTTTAATAATATAGAGTCGAATAGCAGATAACTAGTATCTTTAATTAAATACAATATAACTAACAGCAATAATAACAGTATGTTTTTTCTTTCAAACAGCAAAAAGCCCGACACTTTCGTATCGGGCTTTTCTAATTAGAAGCCTAGCAATGTCCTACTCTCACATGGGAACTCCCACACTACCATCGGCGCTAACACGTTTCACTTCTGAGTTCGGA
>Ga0209396_1002989_pt1 | contig 17348 bp, 15 predicted proteins | sample GOMGulsemesocosm_6_FD_184638 | JGI IMG/M metagenome (GOLD analysis project Ga0209396, IMG submission 184638) | Methane-oxidizing microbial communities from mesocosms in the Gulf of Mexico - GOM8C Gulf of Mexico (SPAdes) (version 2) | ecosystem: Environmental > Aquatic > Marine > Cold seeps...
GCATTTTTTAAATAGATAATGTTACCATCGGGTGAGATGGATGGTTCGCTCACAGCCGTCGCGACAACAGACTGCTGCCATTTATTATTTTTATATTCAATGGCAATCAACCCAGCCGTAGAAGTTTCTCCTTTAAATGCTCCAACTTTTACTATTCCAGAATATTTCTCAGCATTTCTGACGAAGTAAAAGGTATTCATATCCGCCCCGAACATGCCCTCAACTTCAACAAATTTTTCTGTATTAACAATACCGGGTGCAAAAATTTCAGGAGTTGATCCGGGTGGCGTTTGACCGAGATAGGGACCATCAGGGATGGGAAACTGATCCTGACTATAACTCTTGCTACTGCAAACTAGAATAGAAAACAGCAGAGTAATTGAAATACCAATATATTTCATATTATTGTCCTTATTTTATATTTAGCAGAATGTTTAACTTCTGCGCTCTAATAACACCTATTAATATTACGTCTATATGATTAAGGTCAACATAGTCGAAGTACAAACAAGACCAAAGTGGCAGAATTCAAGTTGAATAACTTGTGAGTCTCTTCTTGGTACTAAAAATGGCCTTTGCTAATTCATCTTGGTCAAAAAACGAGTTAGAACGAATGACAGTCATGTCGAAGGAGCTGCATTTAGCCCCTACTCCTTTTAAATAAGGATAGCCTTGTATTCACCAATTAAACTTAGCTACTTTATTGTTTTTTAATAACTAAACCAGTAATCTAACCTACTTAAAAGTGAGTAGATACCAATTTTAATGGAAACTATACACATGTTTTTTATTGTAATAAGCAATTTAAGCTTAAATCATATAGCGAGGGAAAATGGCCGTTTTAGAAATTCTTAAAGCCCCTAATGAGAAATTAAAAGTGAAGGCACAAAGGGTTATCAATGTTGAAAAAGTGCAAGGTTTGATTGATGACATGTTAGATACAATGTATGACACCGATGACGGTATTGGCTTAGCCGCAACGCAAGTTGGCCGAAGCGAAGCAATTATCATGATTGATGTATCTGAACAGCGGAATTCTCCTTTAATACTTATTAATCCTGAAGTACTCAATGGTGAAAATATTGAAAAAGGACAAGAAGGGTGTTTGTCTGTACCTGGTTATTATGCTGATGTGGAGCGCTTCACTCGTGTCAAGGTGAAAGGTTTAGACCGTACAGGCAAAGAGGTTATTATAGAAAAAGATGACTTTACTGCCATTGTATTACAGCATGAGATTGATCATTTGAAAGGCAAGTTATTTATTGACTACCTTTCACCATTAAAGCAAAAAGTGGCTTTAAAAAAGGTAAAAAAAGCAATTAAAGAAGCTGCAATATAAGCGAGTAACAAAGCGATTATGTAAAAGTTCTATAGCCGTTAACTGTGTTTTTAGACCCTGTAAATAACTCTGTGTAGCTGCCAGTTTTATATAAAATCTTTTCAACGGTTTTCGAATTCAATCATAAAGCGTACTTTGCATACGCTTTACTTTTATGTGTTTTAAATGAGTTACTACAAACCAAATTTAATCACTTCAAAACACGCACCTAAGGTATGGTAATCACACTTAGCACCCGCTGCACTTTTTTCATTAGAATACTTTTCATTATTTCGCTTTAACACTCTAAACCAAGCACCATATTGGTGATCAACCATATGTTCCCAGCTATATTGCCATAACTTTTGGTATTTTATTAAGTAAGACTCATCTCCAGTTTCTTTGTATAACAGAGATGCTGCGGCAAAAGACTCTGCTTGAACCCAAAAATACTTATCATCATCACAATGAACATTATCAGTATCAAAACCAAATATTAACCCACCATGCTTATGATCCCATGCAGTGTCATAAGCCATATCAAACAAAAACTGTGCTTTTTCAACTAACCATGCTTGGGGTTCATGACGATTAATCTGCAATAATAATTTAGCCCATTCTGTTTGATGCCCAGGCTGAAAACCCCAAGGTCGATACAAGTTTTTTGCGTCATCTTTATTATATAGCCAGTCAATTTTAAAATCGGATGTAAAATGTTCCCAAATTAACCCCTTACTTAATGCAGCTTGTCGTTGGCAAATATTGATGGCAATTGTTTGTGCTCGCTGTAAAAATTTAAGATTATTAGTGGCTTCATAGGCGGCGATCATCGCTTCACATAAATGCATATTAGCGTTTTGACCGCGATAATCACTTAATACGCCTTGTTCATCTATGGTATCTGCATACAGGCCAAAGTCAGCTTGCCAAAAGCGATGTTCCAACAAATCATACAGTTGATTTAACTTATCGTCATTATTGATTAAACCTGCTTTTTTTGCTGCCGCATAAGCGAGTAATACAAAGGCATAACCATAAGCTTGTTGCGTCATGTCATTGGGCTGATTGTTATGTAATGTCCAAGCAAATGTTTGTGACGATGCTTGCCAATGATATTGATCGATAAAGTTTAAGCCATGCTTTGCGATATCTAAATATTCAGGCTTATCTAGTAAGTTAGCTGCTAATGCATAATTAACGACTATGCGCGTACTACTAACTAATTGCTTATGTTCTTGATTAAAAACATCGCCATTATCATAAAAACTTTGAAAATAACCACCTTGAGGATCAATGATGCCATTATCATAAAATTTGAAAATATCTTTACAGTGATCGATTAAAAAATCGCGATCGTGAAAATTCATTTATTGCTCCGAAAAAATATCAATAAAGCGCTTTGATTGATTTAATATATCTGTTTTGTTTGGTAATGCGGGAAATGCGCCCGGCTTGCTTACTGCAAAAGCACCACACGTAGCTGCAAAGGCAATAACATGCTCCAATGTACTTTGGCTTTTGAGTAAGTCATTTGCGTTTTTTTGTTGGCTTAAGGCAAATAAAACACCGCCAATAAATCCATCTCCACCGGCGGTAGTATCAATTGCATTAATGGGTGGTGGTGTGACTGAGCCTTTAAATGCACGACTGTAATAGGCTATATCATTTGCACCATCGGTGATAATAATGAGCTCACAGCTTTGATTTAAGCAATGTGTTATATATGTTTCGATATCACCATTTGCTAAATAAACCAGCTCATCTTTTGAATACTTTATGATATGTGACTTTTCAACTAACTTATTTATCACACTACGGTCAGCTTGTTGCGTTGGCCATAAATTGTGCCTTAAGTTAACATCAAAACTAACAGTACAATTAAACTGCAATGCTTTATCTACTGCAAAATAAGTGGTTGTAGCAATATCTTTATCAGTTAATGTATTACTACAAATATGAAATATCCCATCATGTCTAAACCACGCATCACTTACTTGATGGGGTGTTACCAAAACATCAGCTGTTTGTTGACGATGAAATGCAAAGCTACGCTCACCTTGATCATCTAACATCACAAACGCTAATGCCGTTTTGGCAGTGGCGTGCTTAGCAACAAAATCGGTTTTAACCTGATATTGTATTAAAGCATTAATTAAAAAATCGCCAAAAGCATCGTCACCAACTTGACCCGCAAAGTAGGCATTGCCACCTAACTTTGCGATTGCAACTGCAGCATTTGCGGGTGCCCCACCTGGATATTGACGATAATTATTCAGTTGTAACAAGCCTTCAGTTTGTTTACTGGTATTTAAAAAATCAATTAAGGCTTCGCCAAAACAAATGACAGATTTCATTGCGCTATACTCTTTAGTGCAGGGTTATTTGTTGCCAACTGCGTTGTCGCGTATGAAGGCGGACGCAGTGTTAGTGCTTGGCCAAAGGCAAGGTTAGGTGTATTGTTCAAAGTAAAATCTAACACGACATTTTGCTTAATGTAATTGTTATTAATCCAGCTTTTTAAGCTATCAACGCCATTTACTTTTAACCCCGTAATATAACGATTTTGATCTGAAGCCTCAGGTGCATTAATGGTTAAATTACCCAGTTGTGCATGTTCAAAAAGAGGACTTGTGACTACGAGATCCGCTTTTCCAGGTGTTAATGGATATAAACCTAATGCTGAAAAAACATACCAAGATGACATTTGTCCTAAATCGTCTTGCCCAGGGATCCCTTTAGTCGTGTTATTCCATAATTGATTAATCGTTTCACGAACCGTGTCTTGGGTTTTGTGCGCATTCCCCGTAAATAAATACATCCAAGGTGAAGCAATAGAAGGTTGATTTGATACATCAGCATAAGTGGCATCGTCTCTAAATAATACCCAGCTACCATCCGGTTTATGAAAATGTTGATCAAGACGCCTTGTCATAATGTCATCGCCACCAAGTAAGTTATTCAGTCCTTGACCATCAAATGGCACCATCCAAAGATATTGCGCTGGGCTGCCTTCAACAAATAAGTGCCCACTATTCGCATCAAACTTATCTTTAAAGCTGCCATCAGTATTGCGGCCTTGAATATAACCTTGCTCGGCAGTGGCTACTGGGTTAAATAAGTTTTTCCAATATCCTGAGCGACTTAATAAATGATGTGCATCTGCAGGCTTATTTAAGCTTAGTGCTAACTGTGACAACGCAAAATCAGCTGAAGCTTGCTCAAGTGTTTCAGAAGCACCTTCCCAGCTATTAGACTGATCTGAAATGTAATTTATATCTAACCATTGGTCTAAAGAAGGATGTTGACCACGACAAAATACCGGGCAACCTTCATCACTTAAATCAAGTTCGGTTGGATTTTTAGCTGCTTGAATTAATGATGCGTAAGCCCCCTTTACATCAAAGTCACTAGCACCAAAAGCAACAAAATTAGCGATTGCAATACTTGAAGGATCACCACTCATTACGCCTGTAGGGCCTGAATTATGTGTCCATCGATCCCATACGCCATTATATTGTTCAGCTTGATTATAAAGTGATTGTGCAATGTCACTACCGCGTTTCGGGTTTAACAAACTGACTAGTTGTAATTGTGAGCGGTACACATCCCAACCAGAAAAGTTAGCATATTGCGCATTTTGATTTGCTGTAATGTGATGTGTTTTTTGATCAAAGCCAACATACTCACCATTCACGTCACTAAACACATTAGGATGAAATTGTGAGTGGAATAACGCGGTATAGAAAGTCGTTAACTGCTCTGTTTTTTGTGTCGCGACTTTTATTTTATTAAGCGCATTATGCCAAGCGTTATAAGCTTTTTTACGTGTTTGCGCAAAAGTTTGCGCATCGTTTTGTTCTTTATTCAAATTAGCGCGGGCATTGTCTAAACTAACATACGAAATACCCACTTTCATGGTCGCTATTTGCTGTTTTGATAAATCTAAATCAACCCACACTCCAGAACCTTTACCAAGCTTTGGTACACCATTGTCACCATAACCCATACCACCTTGTGCGCTAAGTGTATTGTAAGTCACTTTATCGTCTTGCCAACCACCAGAGCCCGTTAAAGGCACATCTAGCTTTGCAACAAAGTGCAATGTGTAATAATCACGACGGTTATATTCACCTAAATAACCACAAAAATTTCCACTGGTAACTGAGCCCGTAATTTCACCCGTTTTCAAGTTTACTTGGGTTTTTGCATTACCGCTGCCTAACTGTGAGGCTGCTGTTTTAAATAATAACTTGGCATTGTCAGGCTTATCAAAACTAAACTTAGCAATACCTGATCGAGTTGTTGCACTGAGTTCAACATTGACACCGTTATCCATTTTAACTTGATAATAACCAGGGATAGCAGTTTCATTATCATGGCTAAATCCAGCACTATAATAAGCATCTAGCATATCAGTATCAGGTGAATGTGTGATGTCATTCGTAAATGGCAGAACCGGAATATCACCAGAGGCACCTAAACAACCAGTGCCAGATAAGCGAGTAAATGAAAAGCCTTTAATACGGCTCGCACCATAGTTATAACCGCCGGGAGAAACCGGTAAACGACCTTGTTCGGCGATAACGCGCTTTTTTATACCTTCACTCTCATCTAATAAATCTTGGGTATAAGCATGTTCAGGACCAAAATTAAACATACCATGGGGTAATACTGCTCCCGGTACGACATTAGCTGCTTGTCTATGGTTATAAACACCTTCAGTACCAATGAATGGATCAACAAAATCAACCGGGCTTTTAACCCAATTAGGAGATGTCGCTGTTATGATTTTTGCTTGTTTATCTGTTGCTTTTTGATCATCACCACATGCAGCGAGCGCAATAGTAGTGAGCACAGAGAGTAATTTAAACTGTGTTATTTTTGACATAAGGGTTCCTTAGCCCAGACCATACTGGGCACATTATGACTTAATGACGACTCATTGAAGGAGGACGAGAAATAGCGTTATTTGCCCAAGATTTATTAGGCTTATCAGACATCACAAATTCGATACTTGCACCACTGATAATATCTTGATGGGTGATGAAGCTACGATTAAGCGGGCGACCATTAATAGATGCTGATTTTATGTATTTATGACTTTTAGATAGGTTTTTTGCATCAACACTAAATGTTTTACCATTGTTAAGTTGTATTGCAATGTACGGTAATTGCGGCGCACCAATTGCGTAAGTTAAATCTCCAGGTGCAACAGGGTAGAAACCCATGGCAGAAAAAATATACCAAGCAGACATCTGACCTACATCGTCATTACCTGCCAAACCATCTGGTTTATCAGAAGATAAAGTATCCATTATTTGACGAATACGCTCCTGAGTACGCCATGGTTTACCTGCATAATTGTACAAATATGCAATATGATGACTTGGTTCATTTCCATGAGCATATTGTCCAATTAAACCAGCAATATCTTCATGCTCTTTAATTTTTTCATGGCTCAGTTCTTTATTAAATAATACATCTAATCGGGTTTCAAAAGCGTCATCTCCGCCAATTAAGTCAATTAAAGCGTCAACGTCATGGGGTACATAAAAAGTGTACTGAAAGCTATTACCTTCAGTAAATGGGCCCATTAATTTAGCATCTTCAGCATCAAAGTTTACATCCCAAATACCTTTAGAGTCTTTACCGCGCATAAATTTAACATCATGGTCAAATACATTTTTGTAAGATTCTGCACGTTCATAAAACGATTCAGCCAGTTTATTATCACCCATCGCTTGGGCCATTTTTGCAATGGTAAAGTCGTTATAGGCATATTCCAAAGTAATAGAGACAGATTCGCTGAGTTTATCCATAGGCACATAACCAAAGGCTTTATAATCATCAATAGCATCGTAACTTGGGTGGTTTGCTGTATCAGTCATCGCTTGTAATGCAAGTTTTTCATCAAAGCCTCTGATCCCTTTTAAATAGGCATCAGCAATAACAGAAACAGCGTGGTAGCCAATCATAGTCCAAGTTTCATGACCTTGAAATGACCAAATCGGTAATATTTTATCGTAGCTTTGTTGATAATGCGCCAGCATAGAATTAATCATATCAGGCACTTTATCAGGTGCTATATAAGTTAATAATGGATGTAAAGCGCGATAAGTATCCCATAATGAAAATAAAGTATGGTTATTGAAATCTATTGCTTGATGAATTTCACCATCAACACCACGGTACTGACCATTTACATCTTGATAAATTGAAGGTGCTTGTAGTGTGTGGTACATCGCAGTGTATAACTGACGTTTTTGTGAGGTAGAGCCTTTCGCTTCAATCACTGATAACTGCTGCTGCCATTGCTGCTTTGCCTGTTGTTTCACAGTTGCAAAATCCCAGTGATTAATTTCAGCAGTTAAATTTTCAAGTGCATTAGATCGACTCACCGCTGACAAACCCACTTTAATTAATAAAGGTTCACTATCTGGATCTTTAAAATGTGCTAATACTTTTATTGCTTTACCCGCAGTATGCTCAATGGCAGAGTTAACGATAGTAGAAGGCTTATTACCATTATTATTATCTAAACAACCATTACAGCGATAACGTGTATTGTCTTGATTTATTAGATCAATAGAATCAAAAGGGCGAGAAAATTTAATCGCAAAATACATTTCTCTTTGTTTTGCCCAGCCATTGGTTGAACGATATGCAACTAAAGTTTGATTATCGATAACACGTACATCGCTCCATATTACTTTATTGCTAAAGTTATAAATTGATGACGTTAAATCAATTATTACCTGACCCGGTTTATCATCTTTAAACGTATATTTATGTAAGCCCGCTCTGGCGGTTGCTGTGAGCTCTGCTTTAATATTGTAATCAGATAGTTCAACAGCATAATAACCCGGACTTGCTTGTTCATTATCATGGCTAAAACGAGAACGATAACCTGAATCTGGATTTTCAACCGTTCCAACTTCTGTATGAGCTGTGCCAGTGAAAGGCATGATCAATAAATCGCCTAAATCGGAGTGTCCAGTACCACTAAAGTGGGTATGGGAGAAGCCTGTAATAGTGCTATCATCATAATGATAACCAGCACTATGTTTATAAATTTCTGATTGTGGATCAACGCCTCGGCTCACCGATGCTGTATCTGGGCTTAATTGCACCATGCCAAAAGGAACAACTGCACCAGGAAAAGTATGACCATCACCACCTGTGCCAATAAAAGGGTCGACCCAAATAGTGTTATCTTCAATGGTTTTTGCTGCATTGGCATTAGCAACAAGACACAAACTTGCAAATGAAAAAACACCTAGTGAAATGATATTTCTGCATTTTTTTGATTTTAAATAGTGTTGAATTAATGTAAGCCGTTTCATATTGTTCGTATTCCACTTATGATTAATGTGTGTTTATTTTATTTTGGAACGTTCCAATTAATATCAATATACCTTGTGCTTAGTTATAATTCAATCAATTTAATCTCTATGTAACATTAGTTAGGCTAGGAAGTTATCACTATGAGCGATAAATCAACCATTAAAAGTGTCACTGTATTTGATGTTGCAAGAGAAGCGGGTGTATCAAAATCAACGGTTTCTTTGGTACTAACTCAAAGTGAAAAAGTGAGCGATAAAGCCAAATTAAAGGTTGAAAAAGCCATTGAAAAAACCGGTTATGTATATAACCGAGATGCCGCATCATTAAGAAGCCGTCGTTCAAACCTTGTGGCAATCGTTATCAATGACTTAACGAATCCTTACTCAGCACAACTGGCAGTTGGTTTAGAAGAACAAATCAGAAAAATGGGCATGTTCTCTATGTTAGTTAATAGTGGCGAAAGTGTGCAAACTCAGGAGCAATTGGTCAAAAACTTAAAAGAATATAATGTTGCTGCATTTATTATTTGTCCGGCACCGGGAACAACATCTGAATGGACTAATAAGCTGGTTGATCAAGGATTTCCTGTGGTGAACATAATGCGAGAAATATCAGGCGCTAAAGTTGCGACTGTTTTACCTGATAACTTTACCGGTACTAAATTATCAACAGAACATTTACTGGCTAAAGGCTATAAAAAAATTGCGTTCATTGGCGGTTTAGAATCTATTTCTGATTACCATCAACGTTTATCTGGTTTTACTGAAGCAATGTTATTAGCAGATATGCCTTATGCTAAAAAATTATGTATTCAATCTGCCACCAATCGTAACGGTGGGCGTAATGCAATGATTGAAGTACTTGATGTTGAACCTAATATAGAAGCCGTTGTTTGTTTTAATGATGTGATTGCTTATGGAGCAATTGAACAGATGCGAGCATTAGGAAAAATACCAGGTAAAGATATCGCTATTGTCGGTTTTGATGATTTAGAAGATTCTAAACTCATGTCACCAGCACTATCAACAGTGCATGTTGATGCCACAAAAATTGGTATTGCTGTATGTCAGATCCTAAGTAATATTAAAGATGGAAACCGCAATAAAGTATTAGTAGGTGTTGATTTTATTGAACGTGCCACAAGTTAACTAAAATATATTAAAAGTATGAAAAACATAACTGTATATAGTCTCTTATATTTTACCTGACACTTTTCAATTACTAGCTTAACCTAATCTTATAGTTGATTAGGTTAGTAGTGAGCCTAAAACGGTCGTTAACTAAGTTTTGTTCAAGATCAGTTCGTGCGCTAAGCGGAATAGGCAACCTTAAATCATAAATTACCTTTGTTAGTAACTTAGCAGGAGAAATTGAGCTAACTTTTTCACAAAGTAATAATGAATTTCGAGTTTTTTTATAGCATCATTTAATGCTGAAAAGGAAACATTATGGTGAATTTACTGCCGGACAACTCTGTTGCATTGCTAATGAGTAACGTTCCATTATGCCAGTCCAATATTCGTTTTACGATTGCGAGCCCAATACCATGTCCTTTAACTTGATTTAAACTATTTTCGGCTCTAAAAAATGGTTTCAGAATATTTTCTCGCTGTTCTGTGGGAACACCATCGCCATCATCTGAAATACTAATTATTATGTTACGACTCTTATGAGAAAGTTCAACTAAAACGTGACCCCGCCCGTAGTTGATGGCATTTTGTAAAAGATTATTCAATACCATAGTGATGTATTTATTATCTGCTAATACAAGTTTATTATTAGACATGTTTATAAACGATAGTTTTAAATTGTTAGATTTTTTTCTTTTAATACAAGACTGAATAAGTTCAGCTAGATTCACAGGTACTTTTTTAATTTCCACCATATTTTGCTCAAGACGAGCGTAATTGAGCAGTGTTTCAACCAAAGAGGTCATTTCATCGACATCATCCCCAAGTTGTAACTCTAACTCTTGACGTAATTGAATATCTTCAACTTCTTGTAAAGTGTCAATACCAAACCTAATTCTAGCCAATGGAGTGCGTAAATCATGTGATACCGCCGTGCTAAGCAATTTCACATCAGCAATGAGGTTCTCAATTCGTTGTGCCATATTATTAAATTCAACTTCAATATCATAAATATAAGAAAGAGAATTATGACTAATGCGTTTATCCAATTTTCCTTTACCAAATGCGCTTGCTGCCGCTCTTAAGGATAACAGTTGTTTTATCAACGGATATGCCCATAGCAGGAATAATGATATAAGAACAAGATAGAAAGCGGTGGTCCAAAGGTAATGAGTTGAAGCGTTAGCCCCTTTGTAAAGCAAAGGTGCACGTAAAATAAGAATTTCATCTTTAGCGGGTAAAAAATAGTGGTACGACAAATTTTTACGGGTTTCTAATAGTACCGGTTCCCCTCGTTTAATTTGTTCAAGTAGCGATTGAGGTAATGGTGATTCGCTTGCTGGTTGCAATATTAATGAATATTGGTTTTTGTCTGGCCAATGAGATAAAAATTCTTTACTACTCGGCGATTTATCTGCCGTTTTCGCTAAATTATCACCTAGCTTCTTCAGTACGTCGATGGCATCAGGCGCGGAGCTTTCGGGAGAGTATTGTGCGTAGGCTTGATCAAACAACCAACCTAGACCGAGTGTTGCGACAACGGTAACCACTATCAGTGAAGACTTTAGAATCCGCATATTTTACCAAGCGTCCTTTACTAATAAATATCCTTTACCCCAAATCGTCTTAATACGATAAGGCTGGCTAGTATTATCTTGCAGCTTTTTACGCAATTTTGAAACTCGTAAGTCAACCGTGCGATCAAAACCATCATACTCATAGCCTTTTAAAAGCATCATTAATTCCGAACGTGCAACTATTTGTCCAGCGCGTTCAGCTAATATCCAAAGTAAATCAAATTCATTGGTCGATATATTAATTAATTGGTCATCAAGAACAACAGAGCGTGCTTGAGTATCAATGGTAAACTTTCCTAGGGTGAGCTTAACGCTCTTGTCATTATTCGTATTATTTTCTAATACCGGTTTTTGCAGCGTCGATGGTGCTTGACGCTTTAACCATTTTTCTATTCTTGCTAATAAAGCTCTTGCACGTAAAGGTTTGGTTAAATAATCATCGGCACCCGCATCTAGGCCTAATACTTCATCAATTTCTTCATCTCTTGCTGTTACCATGATGATGGCATTGCTAAAAGCGGGCCTTACCGCTTTACAGACATCGAAACCATCTAAGCCGGGCAACATGCCATCTAAAACAACAATGTCTGGGTTGTGCTTTTTAATATAATCAACCGCTAAATCGCCACGCGCTATTACCGTGACAGTAAAGTTTTTTAACACCAGATATTTTTTCATCCACTGAGCTAAGCTTTCGTCATCTTCGACAATCAGTATATCTGCACTACCATCACTTAAATGTTGCTGTTTAATTACCGTCATGGCGATTTTGTAATACCTTCTCTATTTATTTTAAAAAAAGTGAAATAGTATATTCCACTTTTCCTGTTATAAAGTAAATAGTTACGCTATAAACTATTTTGTAATTCGTTCAGTAGAATAGTTTGGGTAAGTGCCTTGTTTTCTGCTCTACATTGCTCTGACTCGCCGCAATTAAAGAAGGCGGTTATGCTGGTTTGGCTTTCCGGAATATAGATATTCGTGGTTGAATAACCAACTTCAATGCCATTGTGATGATAAACAACTTTATTATTAATGGTCTCTTTAAATAGCCCTAGGCCATAGCTAGCGTTTTGGTCTACGGCCCCTAAAAAACTTTCGCCCGTGTCTACTAAATTACTTTCACCAAAGAGTTGCTCTTGAACATATTCACTAACATGCCCATCTTGACCAACAATCATTTTTAATAACAAGGTTAAATCTTCAACATTAGAACTGAGAGGCGCATCGGCAACGCCAATATTTTCATAATAAGGTTTAGTATTGAGCTCGCCATATACGTCATTAACAGTATAACCTGAGATAATTTCGCCTAATGATTTTTCAACACCGTTATAAAAACTTGAATTCATGCCAAAGGGTATTAGAATTCGATTTCGCATCGCTGAAGAATGGTGCTCACCTAATACCTCATCTAATATAAGCCCCACTAATAAATAGCCAGTATTGGAATACCTGTACCCCTCACCTGGTAAAAAATAGGCGGATTGATTCAAGCCAAAAGGTAAAACATAACTATCTGTTTTTAGCGTCTCTGGATCAGCTAAAACGGCTTGAATAAAAGAGTCAGAAATATCCTCATCCCAATAATCATGAATACCTGAAGTATGATTTAATAGCTGCCTAATGGTCATTTGTTCACTGTTTTCAATTTGGGCTAATATTTCCTCAGAGAGCCAACTATCAATGTTATCATCTAGGCTTAATAATCCTTCTTCAGCTAACATAACGGTTAACAGTGCGGTGAGTTTTTTACCTGCACTGCCATTGAGCATAACATGATAGGTTTGCATCGGCGTTTGTGTTTCGATATCCGCTAGTCCGGCACTACCTAAAAACTTAAAACCTGGCTTTTCCACTAATAATATTACACCTGGAATAGTATCCGAAAGAGCGTCATCTATAGTTGCTTGATAATCAAAGGCTATTGGCTCCACAGGTGATATGGGGGGATCTATTTTGGTGTTTTTATTGTCTCCACCGCCACATGCAGTTAGTGTAAAAATAATGCTAGATAATACTAATGATTTCAGGTTTTCGGGCATAGCCATTGGTTAATTCCTTTTTTATGAATTTAGTCTTTGTCTAAAAATCTCAAAACATAATAAAGAACAGCAAAAACAATTGACGTATAAAATAATGTAAAAGTGTAGCGTTTTGTAGCCTAGCTATTTCGAAGGTATTAGCTGGTGAAATTTATCAATAAGTCTATTGCTATACCTATTCATCAAAAAACAAGGTTAACTAAAGGTGTTTTTGAAATTAAATAAGGGGAAGAATAACGTGATAGCGTATTGAAAGTAAAAAGCAGATATTTTTTCATCCATTGAGCTAAGCTTTGCTCATCTTCGACAATCAGAATATCTGCGATACGATCGCTAGCATGCAGCTGTTTAATTACAGTCATGACGAATTTGTAATTACTTATCTATTTTTTAAAAAAGTGAAATAGTACATTCCACTTTACCTTTTATAAAGCTAATGCTTACGCTATAAACTATTTCACAGCTCGTTCAATAGAATAGTTTCGGTAAGTGCATCGGTTTCTAATCTACATTGATCTGAAATGCCACAATTAAAGAAAGCGGTTATGCTGGTTTGGCTATCAGTAATATAGATATTGGTGGTTGAATAGCCAGGTTCGAGGCCATTGTGATGATAAACAACTTTGTTATTAGCGACGTTTTTAAATAGCCCTAGGCCAGCACTGGAGTTCTCGTCAAACCCAGCCAAATAATCTACGTCAGTCACAAGCAAATGACTTTCACCAAAGAGCTGATCTTTAACATATTCACTAACATGCCCATTCTGCTCTACAATTGTTTTTAAGAGTAACGCTAAATCTTCAACATTGGAGTTAAGAGGTGCGTCGGCAAGGCCTATATTTTCATAAAAAGGTTTGGTATTAATCACACCATATTCATTGCTAATAGCGTAACCAGAGATAATATCGCCTAATGATTTTTCAACGCCACCATAAAAGCTTGAATTCATACCAAAAGGAATGAGAATTCGATTTCGCATCGCTGTAGAATGATGTTCGCCCAGTACCTCATCTAATATAAGGCCTGCTAACAAGTAAGCGGTATTAGAGTAATGATATTCTTTACCAGGAAGGGAGTATGCCGCTCGATTTAAGCCAAAAGCGAGCGCATAACTATCTGTTTTTAACTGTTCTTTATTTGAGACAAGGAGTGCTTCATAATAATTGTCATGATTAGTTCCATCTGTGTAGTTATAAATACCGGAGGTATGATTTAAAAGCTGCCTAAGTGTTATTTGTTCACTGTTTTCAATTTGAGCTAATATTTCCTCAGAGAGCCAGTTATCAAGGGTATCGTCTAAACTTAGCAAGCCTTCTTCAGCTAACATAACCGTTAACAGTGCGGTGAGTTTTTTGCCAGCACTGCCATTAGGCATAACATAATATGTTTGCATGGGCGTTTGTGTTTCAATATCAGCTAGTCCGGCACTACCTAAAAACTTAAACCCTGGTTTTTCCACTAATAATATAACACCTGGAATAGTATCCGAAAGGGCACCATCTATAGCGGCTTGATAGTTAAAGGCTGGCGGCTCCACGGGTGTTATGGGGGGATCTACTTTGGTGTTTTTATTGTCTCCACCGCCACATGCAGTTAGTGTTAAAATAATGCTAGATAATAATAATGATTTCAATTTTTCGGGCATAGCCATTGCTTAATTCCTTTATAAAGGATCCATATAATGAATTTAAAGAATAAAGCGTTAACAAGTAATTAGACGTACAAAATAATATAAAAGTGTAGCGTTTTGTAGCCTACGTATTACAAAGGCGTGAGCTGGTGAAATTTATCAATAAGCAGATGCCTATTCAGCATAAAACAAGGTTAACTAAAGGTTTTGTTTACAATAAATAGGGAGAAGAATAACGTGGTAGCGTTTTGAAAGTAAAAAGCTGTAATTTGTACTGCGAGCAAATAAAGGTGATTATTTTTCGCCGTGAAAATTAAGAGTTATTGATGGTATCTTGCTAAAAAACTCGCCAAGCGGAGTGTGATAATCGGCTTTTTTTATGTACCCAAGCCAACTCTAATAATGCACTTGCAATCACCTTATCATTATTTATATCATCGCCCATTGATTTAAGAGTGAAGGTAATATCCTCTTCTATCTCTAATTCTTTTTTAAAGTTACCGCTTTTTTTCATAGCCCAACAGTTTAGTTTATTCTTTTGCAGTGAGGAATAAAGGCAATATTCGCCAATAAGGCTCACCTGCCAACTAATATCTACGGTGACAACACACTGTTGGCCTTGATGTAATGAAACACACTGATTGGGTGTTAATGTTAACTTAGGTAAGCTTGAATTTTCGTTTGAATAGACCTCCATGCTCAACAGTAATAGTATAAAGATCACCACAAAATGCTTAATTAAATTTTTGATTTGGGTTTGATTAAAATACATACTTCACCAAAAGTGCGGCTTCTGAAATGGAATTTCCATCAACCAGTGGACTATCAGTAATGCCACTTGGCAATAATGTGGTTCGGGCAAAGCCTTCAAAAACCCAATGTTTAGTCATTGGATAATCAAAACCAACTTGGCCAGTATATTCAAAGCCAGACTTCCCTTGATAATAAGACAAACCATCAATTTCATTAATATCTGGAAATTCGTCCTCGCTGATCCCATAAAAATAGTTAACAACATCTTCATTACGATACTCAATACCGACGGTGCTATAAAAATTCCAATTATTATATTGATAGTTTTGGCTTAACCAGCCAGACGTATAAAGCCCTTTGGCACCGGTAGAACCTGCGGCAATCAATTTTAAATGCGTTTTGCCATAATCTCCTAAAATACGTAAACCAAGTTTAGCGTGGGTCACTCTCTTGATCATAAAGTTGGATTTAGGTAGTTTATGTTTTAAATCTCTATGATTCTGTGCCAGTCGTAAATCATATGACCAATGTTCAGTATTAAGAAAGTTATAACCTAAAGACAATATGGTACCTGACTGTTTTGAGGTTCCCTGAGGAAACTCAATAAAAAATCCATTCTTTTGATAACGACCGTTGATGAAATAAGCAACTCCGGAGCTATAATCGTTGCGAACGGCATCTTTATCGACGTTAAATATAAAGGGATCTGAATAATATTTTGGGCCTATGCCTATATCAAAATATGCCCCATCTCTTATATTTTCAGTATTATTACTTTCTTCTTCCGCAGCCATTAAAAATGAAGAGCATAACATGTTGGCTATGAGGGTTGATATTGACAGTAACTTAGTAAATATTTTCACATGCTATTCCGATAAATAATTTTTGAGTAAGGGGTATTAAATAAAGGCCATCTTAATATGATGTACATCATTGTACAAAGATCTAGATAAATGTACCCCTTTTTTATCAAAAAATCTAAAATATAGATAAGTTAATTTTAATATATGTTTAATCATTTCAAGGGTAAACATAATTGCAATGAGTTGTTACCCTTAATATTTACAGCTCTTCTGGCTTTTGTGCTTGTGCCGGCAGATCTGACTTTTAACTCAGGATAGTTTTTCCAAACTTGTTCACCCGTAGGGCTGCGCCACTGATTTCGACTGCATATGAGAAATATATTTGTCACTTCATCATCAAGAATTAGCATTAATATATATACTGTTTCTATTTAACAAGGAAAAATTCTCCCCCTTAAATGTGCTTACTGGGTTACCACGTTCAACGTCCTAGTGCTGCTGCCAACGCGTCTTTTCTTGTTGCGTCATTTTCTCAAGTTGTGCTGCTTCCAGTTTTTGAAATAAAAACCTTATTGTTCATTTTTTGTTAAAAACGATTGTTGGAACGTTCCATTTATGATTTACTAATTAAGCACTGAATAAATCAGTTGCAATTGATAACAATGATCAGAGTCCGATTTAGGGCTGAAATTTATGTTTGGAAAAAGATCGTACAATAAACTTAGCTACCATATTAAATAACAAGAAT
>Ga0209396_1002994_pt1 | contig 17338 bp, 21 predicted proteins | sample GOMGulsemesocosm_6_FD_184638 | JGI IMG/M metagenome (GOLD analysis project Ga0209396, IMG submission 184638) | Methane-oxidizing microbial communities from mesocosms in the Gulf of Mexico - GOM8C Gulf of Mexico (SPAdes) (version 2) | ecosystem: Environmental > Aquatic > Marine > Cold seeps...
TATTGGGCAAATTGTCTTATCCGAAGCTCAGGTTAAGTAACCAGAACTGGGCTTAAGTTAGTAGTAGCGTGGCTGTACCTAAAAAGGCAAATATGCCGACTACGTCTGTTACTGTAGTCAATATTACGCTACCAGCTAGAGCAGGATCTATATTCATTCGTTTTAACAATAATGGGATTGATACCCCGGCAATACCTGCTGCAGTTAAGTTCATTAACATTGCAAAGGCTATAACACCTCCCAATATTAAATCTTGTTTCCATATTGCTACGACTGTGGCGATAAGAAATGCCCAAATAAGTCCATTTAAAAAGCCTACAGCGAGTTCCTTCATCAGCAAGGCTTTTGAATTACTATCACCAACATGACCAAGTGCCATACCACGAATAACCAGCGTTAAGGTTTGGTTACCTGCCACGCCACCCATACTCGGTACCAGTGAATTTAATACTGCCAATATAGCAAGTTGTTCGAATATACCTTCAAACATACTTGTTACCGCAACAGCCAATAATGCAGTGATTAAATTAACGCCAAGCCAGATAGAGCGTTGCTGAGTACTTTTTACTACGGGAGCAAAGGTATCAACTTCGTCATCTAAACCCGCCATACTTAACATGGAGTGCTCTGCTTCTTCACGAATAATGTCGATAACGTCATCAATGGTTATACGACCAAGTAGCCGACCATTATCGTCAATAATCGGAGCAGAAAACCAATCAAAACGTTCGAATAGCTGTGCTACTTCAGTTTCTGGCATTGAAGCAGGAACCGCTTCAACATCTTTATCGATGAGTGTTGATACTATAATATCGGGTTTAGCTGTTACTATGGATGATAGTGCAACTGAACCAATGAACTTATCGTGTCGGTCAACCACATAAAATGAATCTGTAGATTCTGGTAATTGTCCTTTGAGGCGTAAATAGCGTAAGACGACATCAACCGATACATCGGGTCTGATGGTGATGGTATCGGTATTCATGATACCGCCAGCGGTATCCTCTTCGTATGAAAGTGCGGTTTCAACTCGGCTACGATCTTGCGAGTCCATTGAACTAAGCACACTTTGATAAGCACTGTCTGGTAATGTTCTTAGAACTTCAGCTAAATCATCAACGTCCATACCCTCGGCAACTGCCGCCAATTTTTCAGGCCGCATGCTTTTAAGAATACCTTTACGAACTTCTTCATTTAGCTCTTCAAGTACTTCCCCATGATTATCAGGATCAATAAGTTGCCATAAAATGGTACGACTTTTAGGGGGAGATGACTCTAGAATAAGTGCGAGGTCAAACGGAGGCATGTTTTGTAACAGTTTTCGAACATAAACAAACATACCACTACCAAGTGCGGCATTTACTTCTTGTAGTTTTTGTTGGTTATATTCTTGTTCTGAAACGTCAGGCATAAAATCCTTCATCTTGATATTGCAGGTGTATTATTCGTTCTAATCATCCTAATTAGTGTAGTAACTAATTAAATGAATGCTAAATAAAGTAAATTTCTTCATTTAGTATGACAGTATTGGGAAGTACTGATAGGGAATAGTTTATCTTAACTTTGTTGTTTTTTCAGCTTTTTCTTGCACTAACCTTTAGAAAAAGGGAAGGTTATTCACCTTCGTCAAACTTGTCTGAAAATAATTTACAAATTGACTGTAACGCATCTTCAGAGTCATCACCTTCGGTTACCACAGTTACAGACTTCCCTTGGCTACCCGCTAATAACATCAGTCCCATTATACTATTTGCATCTGCTGAATTATCTTCTAATGAAACTGTTACCGATGATTTGAATTCTTGACACAATTGGGCAAGTTTAGTTGCTGCACGGGCATGAAGCCCGAGCTTATTGGTTATCACGAGTGTTTTTTCACATTTTTTCATGGTTAACTCGACGTAGTTAAGTACTTTTTAAACTAATGTCTCGATGACGAGATTGCACGTCTTCGCGTTCTTTACGTAAATTGTTAGCAAGGAGTTCGGCAATATAAACAGAGCGGTGTTTACCACCTGTACATCCAATAGCTATGGTAATGTAACTTCTATTATTTCGCTCTAAATGTGGCAACCATGTCATCATAAACGTATTTATTTGCCAAACAAACTTAGTGACAATAGGTTGAGCAGATAAAAAGTCTTTAACAGGTTGGTCTAGCCCGGTTTGGGTTTTTAATTCTTTATTCCAAAATGGATTAGGGAGAAAACGGGCATCAAATACATAGTCTGCATCTTGTGGTACACCGTGCTTAAAGCCAAATGATTCAAAAACGACAACCATTGAACCTGTTTTTTTACCTAAAATACGCTCTCTAACTAAATCAGACAATTGGTGTGGAGAAAGTTGGCTGGTATTGATGTATAAACCATTACGAGTAGAAATAGGCTCTAAAAGCTTCTTTTCTAGCGCTATGGCTTGATCTAAAGCAATATCTTGTTTAATTAAGGGGTGTAATCTACGTGTTTCACTAAACCGTCTGATTAGGTCACCATCGTCGGCATCTAGGTATAAAATATTTAAGTCTACGGTGCTCGGCAAATAGTCTAGTATTTCGGTTACATCTTGAGGGTTTGCGGGTAAATTTCGAACATCAATACTTACCGCTACATTCTCGTAATCATTAATAACAGTGTGTGTTAAAGCAGGTAGTAAATTTACGGGGATATTATCTACACAATAATAACCTAAATCTTCTAATACTCTTAAAGCAACTGATTTTCCTGAGCCTGAACGACCACTGACGATGATTAATTTCATTTAAAATGTAATACCTATAAATTAACTTAGTGATTATCTTGAATAAGTGCGAAAAGTTCTTCATTACTTTGACATTTTCTTACTTTTTTCGCTATTTCTTTTTCACTAAATAATTTAGCAATACTTTGTAAGGTAGTTAAGTGATGCTGGCAAGCGTCCTCTGGGACGAAAAGCGCAATAAAAATATCTACAGGTTTATTGTCTATAGCGTCAAAACTTACTGGTTGTTCGGTAGTTACTACCACAGCAACAACGCTTTCTGTATTAGTTAAACGACCATGAGGTATAGCTATACCATTTCCTATTCCGGTTGAGCCAAGTTTTTCTCGGTGAGTTAGGCTTTCAACTAATTCATAAGGTGTATGATCTGGTATTTTATTGGCGGCAATGGTACAGATTTTATCTATAACGCGTTTTTTACTTGTGCCGGAAATTGCACAGAAAGTGCAATCCGACGTTAAAATATCTTGCAAAGTCATAATACTAGGTCGACCTACTCATTTTTTATATGTGCTAATGACGTGTGTTCTTGCCTTTGTATTTCAGTATTTGACGATCTAATTTGTCAATTAATGAATCTATCGAGGCGTACATATCTTGGTTTTGTGCAGTAGCGTGCACCTCTGTACCTGAAAGATGTACAGTAGACTCTGCCACTTGATTTAGTTTTTCCACAGTTAATACAACATAAACATTATTGATGTGATCAAAATGCCGTTCCAATTTTGAAAATTTACTATTAACATATTCGCGTAAAGAGTCAGTAATTTCTACATGATGACCTGAAAGATTAATTTGCATAAGTTAAACCCTCTTTTTGTGATAATTAAAAACTAAATTAAACTTTTCCGTTGATTCGATGGTGGAATAGACAATGATTCTCGGTATTTCGCTACGGTACGGCGTGCAACTTTTATCCCTTGATCTGCCAATATTTCAGCCATTTTGTTGTCACTTAATGGCTTAGCAGGTATCTCCGCAGCCACTAACTTCTTAATCAATTCTCTTATGGCAGTTGAAGAACAATCACCGCCACTTTCTGTTGCCACATGGCTTGAAAAGAAATATTTCAATTCAAATATACCACGAGGTGTATGCATATACTTTTGTGTTGTTACACGTGAAATTGTTGATTCATGCATATCAACCGCTTCAGCAATATCATTAAGTACCATCGGGCGCATTGATTCTGGCCCATGTTCAAAAAAGGCTTGCTGGCGCTGTACAATACAGTTGGATACTTTTAATAGAGTATCGTTCCTACTTTCTAAACTTTTTATAAACCATTTAGCTTCTTGTAAATTTGAACGAATAAATTGTGTATCTGTAGATGACTTCATGGTTTTGGTCATAGCAGCATATTGCTGATTAACCGATAACCTTGGCGCAGTATCTGGATTAAGTTCAACTACCCAACGGCCATTTTTCTTTTCAACCGAAACGTCAGGAATAACATATTGGTCATCCCCTTTTACAACGCTATCACCAGGTCGTGGATCTAAAGTTTGAATTAATCGAACCACTTCTCGAAGCTGATCTTCTTTAAGGCGTGTTTTACGCATTAGTTGACGATAATCGCGATTACCTAGTAAATCTATATGTTCACTAACAACTTTTTTACTTTCAGCTAACCAAGGTGTGGATTCGTCAAATTGGTTCAGTTGTATTAACAAACAGTCAGCAACAGATAGAGCCCCTACACCGATAGGGTCAAAAATATTGATACGTTTTAAAACAACTTGCACTTCATCTAATTCAAGCCCTTCTATTCCGGCACTTTCTAAAATGTCTTCACAAGACACCGTAAGATAGCCTGACTCGTCAATAGCTTCGATAATTGCAATGGCAACAGCTTGGTCAGTTTCTGTAAAAGGAGTTAATTTCATTTGCCACAACAAATGATCTTGTAAAGAGTCTTGAGTTTCACCTTGGTAGGTATAATCTTCTGAAGGTGTACTAATACTGCCAGTATTAGATATACCGGCACTGTAACTTTCGTCCCAAGTGGTATCGATATTTAATTCTTCAGGAATATCAGTACTACTCATTGCTTCTGAGGTAGATATTTCATCAATCGTTGGAGCTGAGTCCTCAGAACCATCAGAAGTACTGGGAGAAGAATCTGTTGTGCCTGTTGTTGCGGAAAAAGCATCTTCTAAATTATTAACAGATTCATCGGTACTTTTTGGGGTACTTTCATCAACTTCAAGCAAAGGATTGCTTTCCAATGCTTCTTGAATTTCTTGTTGTAAATCTAACGTAGAAAGTTGCAACAGCTTTATCGCTTGCTGTAACTGTGGTGTCATCGTTAGATGTTGTCCGATCCGGAGCTGTAGAGAAGGGCGCATCTACGTAAGTTCTTTCCTATTCATAAGTATAATTCATTATTTTTATGCCTGTGGTTCACTATAGCGTGAATTGCTCACCAAGGTATACATCTCTTACGTGCTGATTTGAAAGAATTTCATCAGCATTACCTTCGGCAATGAGTTCTCCGTGACTAACTATATAAGCATGTTCACAGACATCCAGTGTTTCACGTACGTTATGGTCGGTGATCAGTATTCCAATACCTCTTTGCTTTAAGTGTAGGATAATTTTTTTTATATCACCTACTGAAATTGGGTCAACACCTGCAAAAGGCTCATCCAAAAGGATAAATTTAGGATCTGCGGCTAATGCTCTCGCTATTTCAACACGACGTCGTTCACCACCCGATAAGCTCATACCTAGATTATCTTTAATATGTCCAATATTAAACTCTTCTAATAAGTGTTCAAGTTTTTCAATACGCTCTAGTTCGGTAAGACCTTTTTGCGTTTGTAAAATAGCCATGATGTTATCGTGAACAGTCAGTTTTCTAAAGATAGAGGCTTCTTGGGGTAAATAACCAATGCCTTTTCTAGCACGTTCATGCATAGGCAATAAGGTTACATCTTCACCGTTAAGTGTAATGGAACCTTCGTCATTCGGTACTAAACCCACAATCATATAAAACGATGTTGTTTTACCGGCACCGTTAGGTCCTAATAAACCGACAATTTGTCCAGCTTGAACTTCTAAACCTACATTTTTAACAACTTTTCGGCTTTTATATGATTTGGCTAAACCTTTTGCCAAGAGCGTAGACACGGTCATAATCTAGTTAAGATCCTTAGTTGTTGGCAGTTTATCTTTCTTTGTTAGCTGTTCTTTTGCTACGTTAGGCTGGATAACGGTTTTAACTTTGTTATTAGCTTCACTTTCTGCGTTTACATATTCTGTTTCAGAATTGTAGGTGATCTTACTGCCACTCACTTCGCTACCTTCTTGTGTTAACAAGGCATTGCCAGAGATAACAACGGTATTTAATGACGGTTCATATTTAATTTCGTTGGCTTCCAAACGAATAGGGCGGCCGTCCTCAAGTGTTTGTTCAAATGTTGCTGGCTTGCCTTTCGCAATATAGGTTTTCTCACCTGTTTTGGCGTCGTTAATTACTTGAACAATGTCTGCTTTAATAATTAGCGTACCTTGTTTAATAACAACATTATCTATATAACTGAAAATCTTATTTTTAAGATCAGCCGACTGTCTATTTGCATCAATAGTAAGTTCTTGAGTTAAATCTACTTTTTTAGCTAACGCATTGGTTGTTGCTAAAACACCAAAGGCGATAATAAGTACGCTATTTTTCAAGTTTTTTATAAATGGTTTGTACATGCTCTGTTAGTGCCATCTGTTTAGTGTTTATGTCAACAATCAATCCAGAACCATACATTGTAAAACCTTTACCTAAAACAACGATAGCTTGCTCTGAACTAATAATATTTGTGTTTAAATCTAATTCTATACTTTTTCCATGTATCTCTTGAATGAGACTTTTGGGGTCAGTTGAGGTTATAACGACTCTACTATTTAACTTTACGCGGTTATCACGAAAAAGTGTGCCCTCTTTTGAGCTTACTCTCCACGGGAACTTCTTGTCTTCAGGGTAAAGTGTTAAGTGTGGAAACTCAAAGTGTGTTACTTCAATATCAGCATAATGCTCCATACGCTGGGCGTCAATGATATGAGATAACTTACCTTTTACATTGAAGGTATGACTTTTAAGAGATTCAGCAATAAAGTCGGGTGTTAATTCATTATTAACGGTTGTTGTGTCTTTGTCTTCTGCCTGATGCCACTCAACCAAGCCATAAGAGATAGCAGCAAGGAGTAATGCAAAAAAAGCTAAGCCATAAAGACGGGTCATATACTAGCGCCGCTCGCATGCTCTAAGGTATTTTGTGTTTGCATAATTAAGTCACAAACTTCTCTTACTGCTCCAAAGCCACCCCGAGTGAATGTAGTATAATCGGCAAGCGTTAATATACTAGGATGAGCGTCATTAACGGCAATACTTAATCCAACATAGTCCATACATTCATAATCGGGCATGTCATCACCAATATACGCGACGTTTTCAGCATTAAGATTAAAAGTCGACATGATTTTTTTTAATGCGGGAAGTTTGTTTTCTTGCCCTTGTACAATATGCTTAACGTTTAGTGCTGTCATACGTGTTTGCACAATGTTTGATTGTCTACCGGTAATTACTGCTACGTCTACACCACTTGAACCGAGTGCTTTAATGCCATAACCGTCTTTAGTGTGAAAGGCTTTAAGCTCTTCACCTTGATTGCCCAAATAAATTCGGCCATCAGAAAAAACACCGTCGATATCACATACAAACAGTTTTATTTGTTTGGCTTTTTCCAATATAGAGTTGTCTACATCGCCATACAATGTGTTCATTAAATTAGTCCTGATTTAAGTAAGTCATGCATATTCATTGCACCAATTGGCTTATCGTTTTCATCAACAATAATTAAGCCATTAATTTTCTTATCTTCCATAATTTTTAAGGCTTCCGCTGCAAGCATTTCTGCCTTTGCAACTGTAGGGGCTTTGGTCATAACCGTTGAAATACTGTCTTGATGAATATCTATTTTTGCATCTAAAATACGTCGTAAATCACCGTCGGTAAATAATCCGACCAGTTTATTATTTTCAATTATTGCGGTCATGCCTAGCCCTTTAAGAGACATTTCGACTAAAGCATCCTTAATTTTATCATGGCTTTCAACCGTAGGGACTCGTTCGTCTTTATGCATAATATCAGACAATCTTAGCAATAACCTTTTCCCTAAGCTTCCACCAGGGTGTGATAAAGCGAAGTCTTCAGCTGTAAAGTCTCTTTCGTTGAGTAAAGCAACAGCTAGCGCATCGCCCATAACTAGGGTTGCTGTTGTGCTCGATGTGGGCGCTAACCCTAACGGACAAGCTTCTTGCGATACACTAATACAAATATGTGTATCAGCAAGTGTTGCTAATGTTGAATCCGGTTTGCCTGTCATTGCTATTAATTTACAGCCGATACGCTTGATCACCGGAGTGATCGATAATACTTCTTCTGTTTCGCCTGAATATGAAATACATAACACGACATCTGCTTGAGTGATCATACCTAAGTCGCCATGACTTGCTTCACCCGGGTGAACAAAAAATGCAGGTGTTCCTGTACTTGCCAAGGTGGCTGCTATTTTTCCGCCAACATGACCTGATTTTCCCATACCGATAACAATCACACGCCCAGTACAATCAAACATCAGTTGGCAAGCATTCTCAAAGTCATCATTAATGAATTGTTTAATGTCTTCAATGGCTTGTTTTTCAATTTCAATAACGTCTAACGCAAGTTGTTTAAAATTTTTCATGTTGTTACTCTATTTTATTATTTTAGTTGAGTAAAAAGTATGACTTGGTAGGCAACAAAGACGCCCAGCAATAGTAGCCCTTTTAGGCGAGTAATTCTGAAGCTACCAAATTTACGGCTAAAACACAGTAAAAATAACAGTAGTGTTACACCTAACATATAAGGAGCATCACGAGTTGCCGCGTTTTCATCAATGTCGCCAGGTGCAATTAAACCAGTAAGAGATAACACGGCAAGTATATTAAAAATATTAGAGCCAATAATATTACCTAACGCTAAATCGTCTTCTTTTTTCAGGATGCTAACGAGGCATGCCGCTAATTCAGGTAAGCTGGTGCCAATGGCTACAATAGTTAGTCCAATCACTAAATCACTAATGCCAAAAGCTTTCGCTATAAATTCAGCGGAACCAACTAGGTATGTCGCACTCATGGGTAGTAAAATCATACCAACAACTAACCATAGTACGGATTGACCAGTAGAGACTGCTTCAGGTACATCGCTCTCAGCCTCTAAAATCATCGGATCATCAACAGGTACTGTTTTTGAACGACGTACAGTGATAACCAGTAAGCCAATGATATAAACAAAGAAACCGATTATCAGAATTAAGCCTTCAGTAAAACTAAAGTGAAAATCAGATAACATCCAATAAGCAAGCACAGTAATTGCCAATATAATTGGAATTTCACGTTTTACCGTAGAAGATGATACAGACAGTGGTTGAAGTAATGCCGTAATACCCAAAACAAGTGCGATATTGGTGATATTAGAGCCAATAGCATTTCCAATGGCGGTATTTGGACTACCTTGCAGTGAAGCGGTGGCGGCAATCATCATTTCAGGTGCTGATGATCCCATAGCGACAATAGTTAAACCTATTATCATTGGAGAAATACCTAAATTTCTCGCTAATGAAGAAGCGCCAAAAACAAATTTGTCAGCACTCCACACTAGTACAATTAACGATACTAGTAATATAAAAATTTGAAATAACATCAACGACTCCCATCTATTAAGTTAAATTGTCGCTGGTTGTGGCAAAAATAAAAAGAAATTTTATCGAAACCCATGAAAAAATTCCAATACTGCTCGTAGAATAGTCAATTTATTGTTCATTTTCGCTACTTTGAATGCTTTAAGGTGTGTCGGAGGCCTAATTAATTGGTGCTTACTTACAAAATATTACATTTACTGACATTTTTTAACGTACTATAAACACAAATAGCCACTAATTTATGATGAAGTATTTGTTTTGCTCAGGTAAAATTTGTATTGATTTTAAATAACTATACAGCGATGTCTTTAGGGAAATATGTCAGATATTCTTGTTGATGTAAAAAATATGACTTTTAAGCGTGATGAGCGTGTTATCTACGATAACATTAGTTTGTCTATTCCTAAAGGGAAGGTCACAGCGATTATGGGGCCAAGTGGTATTGGTAAAACCACTTTGTTACGTTTAATGGGAGGGCAGATAAAGCCTGAGTCAGGAAGTATTATCTTTAAAGATAAAGATATTCCCAAATTATCACGTAATGACCTTTATGAATTAAGAAAAAGTATGAGTATGCTTTTTCAAAGTGGTGCCTTATTTACCGATATGAGTGTATACGACAACATCGCTTTTCCATTACGTGAACATTCACAGTTATCAGAAGCTCTTATTGAAAAAATAGTTTTAATGAAACTCGAAGCCGTAGGTTTACGTGGTGCTAGAGATCTTAAACCGAATGAATTATCTGGTGGTATGGCGCGTAGGGTGGCTTTAGCTAGAGCAATCGCTTTAGATCCAGAATTGATTTTGTATGATGAGCCATTTGCAGGTCAAGACCCTATCTCCATGGGTGTTATTGTTAGATTAATCCGATCGTTAAATGACGCATTAGGCTTAACGTCTGTTGTGGTATCTCACGACGTTCCCGAAGTGATGAGTATTGCGGATTATATTTATATTATCGCTGAGAAAAAAATTATTGGTCATGGCACGCCTGAAGAGATTTCGGCGCAAAAATCACCGCTTGTTCAGCAGTTTATTCAAGGTGAATCTGATGGGCCAGTGCCATTTCATTTTCCTGCTGCACCTTATAGAGATGAATTAATTGGAAAAGGTGGCGAGTAAATGGAGATGATTCAAGCTTTAGGGCAAAAAGTTATTCGGAGAATATCAGGGCTTGGTAAAGCTATGTTGATGCTTGGTTCTGCGTTATTACATGTTCCTAATATTAGAAAAGGAACACCGTTACTTATCCAGCAGTTGTATTCAGTGGGTGTTTTGTCACTAGTTATTGTTTTGGTTTCGGGGCTCTTTATTGGCATGGTACTCGCTTTGCAAGGCTATACTATTCTTGTGGGTTATGGTGCTGAAGCTAGCTTAGGTCCTATGGTGGCCTTATCGTTACTTCGTGAGTTAGGACCTGTTGTTGCAGCGTTACTTTTTGCTGGGCGCGCAGGTTCTGCATTAACTGCTGAAATTGGGTTAATGAAAGCAACTGAACAGTTATCAAGCCTAGAGATGATGGCGGTTGACCCGTTAAGGCGTATTATAGCTCCCCGATTTTGGGCTGGATTTATCAGCTTACCTTTACTCGCGGCAATTTTTTCAGCGGTAGGTATTTTAGGTGCCCATCTTGTAGGTGTTGATTGGTTAGGTGTTGATGGTGGTACTTTCTGGTCAGTGATGCAATCACAAGTCGATTTTAACAAAGATATCCTTAACGGTATCATTAAAAGTGTGTGTTTTGCTTTTGTTGTCACTTGGATCGCCGTTTATAAAGGTTATGATTGCGAACCTACGTCGGAAGGGATTGCCAGAGCAACAACCGCAACAGTGGTTCAGTCATCTTTATTGGTATTAGCGTTAGATTTTGTATTAACGGCATTGATGTTTACTAAATAAACATTATTGCGTATTTATTATTTTATTATTGGTTGGTGAAAGACATGATGTCGAAAAAAATTGAATTGATGGTAGGTTTGTTTACTGCGTTAGGTATTGCTGCTTTATTGATGCTTGCTTTAAAAGTAGCTGATAGTGGCTTTTCTGGCAATGGTGAAACTTATAACCTTTATGCTAAGTTTGACAATATTGGTGGTTTAAAAGTTAGATCACCCATTAAAGTGGGTGGTGTTGTTGTGGGTCGTGTATCTGAAATACTATTAGATGAAGAAGATTACACACCTATAGTAACGCTGACGATAGACGCACAATATAGCAGCTTTTCTGAAGCTACTTCAGTGTCTATTTTAACTGCTGGTTTATTAGGTGAACAGTATATTGGCTTGTTACCTGGTTTTATGGATGAGTCAGTAACAACACTAGAGGCAGGGGACTTTATTGAAGATACTAAACCTGCTCTTGTGTTAGAAGAATTAATCGGACAATTTTTATTTAGTCAAGGAAGTGGAGACTAATCTCTAAATAATAGAGGAATAATATTATGATAAAAACTTTATTGATTTCGTTACCGTTGTTCATTAGCGGAACGGCAATAGCCGTTGAAAATGTTAAGCCAGCAAGTGTTTATACAACGGCTTATAATCAGCCTTCAGCTTCATCAGAGCGTATTGATAAGAAGAATCCATACACTATGATTGAGTCGGTAGCTAAAATTACCTTTAAGCGCTTTGCTAACGAACAAGACAGCATCAGAAAAACGCCTAATTTATTAAAAGATATAGTGCGAGAAGAATTAATGCCTTATATCGATTATAAGTATTCAGCATACAAAGTTATTGGGGCTAAAAACTTTAAAAATACTACGAACAAAGAGCGTAAGGCGTTTGTTCCTGTATTTAGAGATTATTTGATTACCTCTTATGCACAAGTATTTACTTTATATAATAATCAAAAGGTGACTTTTGACCCGGCAAAAAAATTAACTAAAGAAAAAATTGTTTCGGTTAATACTTCGGTGATTGAACCCGGACGTGATCCTATTAATATCTCTTTTAGAGTACGTAAAAATAAAAAAACGAACGATTGGAGAGCTTACGACATGGTTGCTGAAGGTGTTAGTTTGTTAGACAGTAAACAAGCTGAGTTAGCGAGTATTATCCGTCAAAAGGGCTTGCCGCACGTAACAAAAATGCTTATCGAAAAAAGTAAAAAAGATATCGTTTTTAAAAGTGGTAATAAGTAATGCCAAACATTTTGTGGGAAGTACAAGGAAATACAGCATTGTTTACAGGGGAGTTATCGCGTAAAACGATAAACCTAGCATTTGAAAAAAAGTGTCGTACAGCATTCAATAAAAAAGACATTATTATTGACCTTGCCCAAGTAGAAAAAGTAGATACGGCGGGTTTAGCGTGGATATTAACCTTAGTGGAAAACGCTAAATCTACAAATAATGAAATAAGTTTGCACAATATCCCCCATGATTTGTTAAAATTAGCGAAATTAAGTGCGGTTGATTTTTTTCTTCCAACCGATATTTAGCAATTATTGTTAGTTCTCTAACATATTAAAGGGTTACTTGTGGAAACTTCAGAAATAGAAAAGCTTTTAAACGATGCGTTAGACCTAAATGAACTTCATGTTAAGTTTGATGGTTCGCAGTGCAAAATTATTGCTGTGGCAGATTTTCTTGGTGAATTAAGCCGAGTGAAAAAACAGCAAACCGTGTATGCACCATTATCAGACGCAATAAAAGATGGCGCTATTCACGCTGTGACCATCAAAACATTTACCACGGCTGAATGGCAACGTGAAAAAATGTTTAACCTCCCTCTATAAATTAATTAAATAAAGAAGAAAACATTGGACGCATTTAAAATTAATGGTGGCAATCCACTACGCGGCGAAGTTACTATTTCAGGCGCAAAAAATGCAGCATTACCGATCTTAATGTCAGCACTCCTTTCCGAAACGCCGATTACTTTTCATAATGTTCCTCGTTTGAATGATATTGAAACAACCATCAAGCTTTTAACGCAATTAGGTGCTAAAGCTGATTGGGTAAATGAAAGTTCAGTATGTATCGACGCTAGCTCGATTGATCATTGCAAAGCGTCATACGATTTAGTAAAAACGATGCGAGCATCTATATTAGTGTTAGGTCCTTTACTTGCACGATTTGGTCATGCAGAAGTATCACTGCCTGGCGGTTGTGCTATTGGTGCAAGACCTGTTAATTTGCATATTCATGGCTTAAAGCTAATGGGCGCAGATATAGTTGTTGAGAACGGTTATATTAATGCTAAAAATGATGGTCAGTTAGCTGGCGCAACTATTTTTATGGATACAGTAAGTGTTACCGGCACCGAAAACTTAATGATGGCAGCTGCTTTAGCTGATGGCGTTACTATTATTGAAAATGCAGCCAGAGAACCTGAAATTGTTGACTTAGCCAATTGCTTAAACGCTATGGGAGCTAAAGTGAGTGGTGCTGGTTCTGATACATTAACGATCACCGGTGTTAAAACACTTCGTGGTAGTGAATATTCAGTGATGCCCGATCGTATTGAAACCGGGACTTTCCTTGTTGCTGCTGCCGTAACTCAAGGTAAAGTTAAGTGTTTAAATACAGACCCTAAAGCCCTTGATGCGGTACTTAGTAAACTTCAAGAAGCTGGTGCTGATATTGAACTAGGTGACGATTGGATTGAACTTTCGATGACACAGCGACCTAAAGCTGTAAATATTCGAACGGCTCCACATCCTGCTTTTCCTACTGATATGCAAGCTCAGTTCGTTACCTTAAATGTTATAGCCGAAGGTACAGCAACAACAACAGAAACGATTTTTGAAAATCGCTTTATGCATGTTCCTGAGTTACAAAGAATGGGAGCTGATATCGCCTTAGAAGGTAATACAGCGATAACTAAAGGGGTAAATACCTTAACTGGCGCACAAGTAATGGCTACAGATTTACGTGCTTCTGCTAGTTTAGTTATTGCCGGTTTAGTTGCAACTACTGAAACACAAGTAGATCGTATTTACCATATCGATCGTGGTTATCAATGTATTGAAGATAAATTAACGAAATTAGGCGCTGATATTAAGCGTGTAAAAGGCATTAGTTTATAAATTGAAATTAACTAGCACTCTATACTGAGACAGTATTAGAGTGCTGCTTTCTCTTCTATAACGACCGAAAGTTCCATCGGTTGGTTTTTACGGTATATCTTAACGTTAAGCGTATTTCCCGGCGTTGTTTCTGCAATTAAATCAAGTGCCTGAGTAACAGAAGTGATCGGTGTTTCTTCAATTTGATAAATCATATCACCCACTTGTAAGCCTGATTTGTGTGCAGGACTACTTCTTTCAACTTGATCAATCAAAATACCTTTACCATCAGTCCTAGCTGAATTTGTTGAAACACCTAACCAACCCCTAGTCACTCGACCATTTTCAATGATCTTTTGCATTATTTTATTAGCAAGCTTGTAAGGTACTGCAAAGAAAATACCTTGAATATTATGTTGCGGGTCAATAAATTTACGTGAGTTTATACCAACTAGCACACCATTCGTATTAACAAGAGCACCACCTGAATTACCGTTATTAATTTCAGCATCCATCTGTAAGAACTCTAAATAACTGGTTATGCTTAAGCCACTGCCTGTTCGACCTGTTGCGCTGATAATACCTTGTGTAACTGTTTGGCCTAAATTCAAAGGGTTACCTATAGCAAGTACAACGTCACCGGTACGAGATATTAGCCCTTCACGTTGGGGGATCACTGGAAGGTTAGTCGCATTAACCCTTAAAACGGCAAGATCAGTAAATTCATCATATCCAATCACTTCAGCAGATAGCTGCTGGCCTGTTTGGAGTAAAACAATAATTGAATTAGCATTTTGGATCACATGATAATTCGTCAATATGTAACCATTACTGCTCATGATAACACCAGAGCCTAAACTGATGCTGCGCGAGCTTTTACGTCCGTAACCTGGAGATGTTTGAATGTCTTCTGAATAGATATTAACAACTGACGGAGCTGCGCTTTGAACACCTTTATAATACGATAAAGGTTCAGCTTCTTGAGAGGGAGAGGGAAATATTTCTAAATCATTGAAACCATATATTTTAAGTTCTGGAAACAAAAGCAGTAAAGCGACGGCAATCATCACTCCATATGCTGCGGAACGGGCTATATACTTCAAGGTGTTAATCATGTTCTAAGGATTCGATTATCTCATTTTTATGAAGCGTAACATAAATTCACTTATACCCTAAATAATAGCTGATTAAAGAGGAAAAAAAAAAGGCCCGAAGGCCTTTTATAACAAAATAAATATATTATCTAACCATTAGGTAAAGGCTTGAATTTCCTCTAATAATGTTTAATGCAAAAACACCACTTTGTTTTTGTAAATTATCACGTAATTCAGCAATGTTACTAATACGCTGACGGTTAACGCCAATAATCAAGTCACCAGAGCGAAGGCCGGCCATCGCAGCAGGGCTGTTCTTTTCAACTCCCGATACATCAATGCCTTTATTATTTGAATTATTATCCAATTCAGCACCTTCTAACATACGGTGAATGCTTTCTGCTTCAACGTTAGCGGTTTCAGATTTCTTTAAAGTCACTTTGTAAGTTCTTTCTTTACCATCTTTACGGATTACAGTAATTTTAACTTTCTTACCTGCGCCGATAGAACCAATTTTCCCTCTAATTTCACTGAACGATTTAACTGATTTACCGTTAACTTTAATAATAACATCGCCAGCTTTAATGCCCGCTTCTTCAGCAGCCGAATCTGCGGTTACCTGCTCTACAAAACCACCTTGATTGGTTTCTAATTCCATCGCTTTTGCAATTTCACTGTTTACGCTTCTGCCTTGAACTCCCAACATACCGCGTCTGACTTCACCAAATTCAATGATTTGACTAACTAAGTTATTTACCATTGAGCTAGGAATAGCAAAACCAATACCTACGTTACCGCCACTTGGGCCTAAAATTGCGGTATTAATACCAATGAGGTCACCACGTAAGTTAACGAGTGCGCCACCAGAGTTACCACTATTTATTGCCGCATCTGTTTGGATAAAGTCTTCGTAGTTTTCTCTGTTCAGACCTGTACGACCTGTAGCGCTCACAATACCAGACGTAACAGTTTGTCCTAAACCAAACGGGCTACCAATAGCAATTGCGAAATCACCTACTCTAATATTGTCAGAATCCGCTAGTTTTATTTCTGTTAGGTTATCGTCTTCAATTTGAAGTACAGCTATATCACTGTATTCATCGCTGCCTATTTTTTTCGCTTGTAGTTGACGACCATCTTTTAATGTTACTAATATTTCATCTGCTTCAGCTATTACATGATTGTTCGTGACAATGTAACCGGCTTTAGCATTAATGATCACACCAGAACCTAATCCTCTAAACTCCTTTTCTTGCGAGCCAGCACCTTGTCGAGGTTTACCAAAGAAAAACTTGAATGCGTCGGGCACATTGTTTTTTATTTCATGTGTACCTTTTACTGAAATAAGAACAACAGCGGGTGTTACTTGTTCAAGCATTGGCGCCAAACTTGGTAACGTTTGATCATTTACAGCATAAGGAAGATTAGCTGCTGCGGGTAAACTGGTTAAGCCAATAGTACTTGCTAATAATACGCTACTGGTAATAAGGGAAAGCTTTTTCATATTTTGAATGACTCCTGAATATTCTAAATACAGATCGAATAAGTGTTGAAAAGTTGAAAGTTCTGACCCTTACTAACTTAACTAAGTTCCTTTTTTTCTTCCCCTGTGTTTGTAACATTTTGTGTAGTGTTATCAAACAGACCACTTGGGTTGCCTGAATAATCTAAAGGAGCTTCAGTAATTTTAGCATCGCCTTTTCTATCTGAACTACTATGTCTTAACTGTACTGTTTG